>Ga0308160_10000378_pt1 | contig 90946 bp, 71 predicted proteins | sample PhyFR1_FD_201036 | JGI IMG/M metagenome (GOLD analysis project Ga0308160, IMG submission 201036) | Phyllosphere microbial communities from UC Gill Tract Community Farm, Albany, California, United States - DLSLF.R1 | ecosystem: Host-associated > Plants > Phyllosphere > Unclassified | place: USA...
ACCAGCATCAGCGCGCCGAAGATCGCCAGGAACACGAAGGTCGCGCGCCAGCCGAAGCTGACGAACAGCCAGCCGCCCAGGATCGGCGCCACCGCCGGCGCCAGGCCGAACACCATCATCACGTGCGACATGATGCGCTGGGCGTCGGCGCCGGTGAAGCGGTCCTGCACGATGGCCTGGCCGATCACCGAGCCGGCGCCGGCCGACATGCCCTGCAGCGCGCGGCACAGCAGCAGCCAGCCGAAGGTCGGCGCCAGTGCCGCGCCGGCCGACGCCGCCGTGTAGACGACCAGCGCGATAAGGATCACCGGACGGCGTCCGAACGAGTCCGACAGCGTGCCGTAGAACAGCATCATGAACGCGAACATGAACAGGAACACGCTCAAGGTCTGCTGCACCGCGACCGGGCCGACCGCGAACGCGCGCCCGATCGCCGGCATCGAAGGAAGATAAGTGTCGATCGCCAGCGCCCCGACCATACCGAGGCAGGCCAGGATCACCGTCAGCAGTCGCTGCATGGAGTTCGCCTTTCAAAATCCGAAAGGCGCGATTGTACGGGAAGTCAGGGAGGGCGGTGCAATCGCGGCTCACTGCGCCTGGGCCACCTGCCCGCGCGCGCGTGCGTCACGTGCGCGCGGGTGCGGCGAACGGTCGATGATCAGTCGGGACGATCAGTTGGCATGGATCAGTCGGCACGGTACAAGGACATGCCGAAGCGCTCGGTGCGCGGCATCCAGTTGCCCTGGTAGTCGGCCGAGACCAGCACGCGCTCGGCGCGGCCGATCAGGTTTTTGCGTGGCACCATGCCGATGTAGCGCGAGTCGGCGCTGTTGTCGCGGTTATCGCCGAGCATCAGATACTGGCCGGCCGGCACCGTGATGGGGCCGAAATTGCGCGCCGCGTTCACCTCGGGCAGCAGCTGGATGTGACGCTGGCGGCCGTTGATCGACTCGTCGAGCTGCACCGCACGCAGCGCCGAGCCGCCGACCGAATCGAGCGACTCTTCGACCACGTGGTAGTCGGCGCCGCGGCCGTTGATGTAGAGGCGCTCGTTGCGCATCTCGACGGTATCGCCGGGCAACGCGACCAGGCGCTTGATGAGCAGCATGTTGTCCTTCGGCGAGCGGAAGGTGACGATGTCGCCGCGCGTCGGCTCGCCCATGTGAGCCACGACGAGGTCGGTCAGCGGCACTTTCAAGTCGAAGGCCATGCGGTTGACCAGCACCACGTCGCCCTCGAGCAGGTTCGGATGCATCGAGGCCGAGGGAATCGGGTTCCAGTCCGCGACCGCAGTGCGGAACACGCCGAACATCACGAGGAAGGCCAGAAAGCCTTTATTGTTGCGCACCCAGTTTTTCACCGCAGGACTCCTCGCTTGTTGTTGTGTCAAGCGGAGTTATACGCCGTATTGCCGCAACGATGCTTAGATGAAGATTAAGCCTGAAGGTTAAGCCGCCTTGCGCACGTGGCGCCAAGCCACCGCCAGCGGCAGCGCTAGCGACGCCGCCGCGATCCAGTCCCACACGCCGTCGCCCAGCAGGCCCGCGGCCAGGCCGAAGGCGCTGGCGGCGCCGAGCACGATCGGCATGCGCCACAACTTGCGGCCCGCGCTCATCGGCTGCCCTCGGCGCTGCCCGCGCGCGCGGGCGCGGGCGCGCGCAGCGGCGCCGCTTTCGGCTGGGCCGAGCGCCCGCGCCGGATCCACAGGTACAAGCCGCTGCCCAGCACCACGATGGTCGCCACGTCGAGCAGCGCCCACACCAGCTTGAGCGCGGCGCCGCCGTAGTCGCCGAAGTGCAGCGGCTGCGACAGCAGCAGCACGGTCAGGTACCAGGGCAGCGTGCGCTGATCGGCCACCTGGCTGGTCCTCGCGTCGACCAGCACCGGCTTGACCAGGCGCGCGGTGAGCGGACGGTCGCCGCGCATGTAGACGCCGTAGTGGTGCGGGCTAGCAAAGCCGGTGCCCGGGAAGGCGATGAAGGCGACTTGCATGCCCGGCTCGGCCGCGCGCGCGTTGGCCACGCTTTGCTCCATCGACGCCATCGGTGCTTTAGGATCGAGCGGCGCCAGGCCGGCGTGGGATTTGACCATCGCGGCCACCTCGGTCGATTGCCAGACCTGCAGCAGCACGTCGGCCAGCGTGTTCATCACGCCGGTGGCCCCGACCACCAGCGCCCACACCAGCGTGACGATGCCAAGCAGGTTGTGCAGGTCGAGCCACTTCAGGCGCCCGGTACGGCCATGCCGCACGGTGCCGAATTCGAGCTTGCGCATGAAGGGCGCGTACAGCACCACGCCGGAGACGATGGCGACCAGCAGCAGCAGGCCCATCGCGCCGAGGAACAGCTTGCCCCACTGCCCTGCGAACAGGTCGACGTGCAGGTGATACAGGAATTGCAGCACGCCGCCGCCTTCGATCGGCGGCTCACCGACAAACTTCGCGGTGCGCGCATCGATGCCGATCGAGACGAAATGCGGGTCGTCGATATGGTCGCCCATGGTCAGGAACCACATGTCCGGGTCTTCCGGCTCCTGCGACATGAACATCATGACCTTGCCCGGATAGCGCGCCTTGCCGACGGCGATGACCTGATCCAGGTCGGCGCGCGGCGGATGGCTCGCGAGTGCAGCGGGCAGCACCGGCGCTTCGACCTCGGCGCCGGTCAGTTCTGCCAGTTCCTCGTGATAGATCAGCGGCAGGCCGGTCAGGCACAGCAGCAGCATGAAGGCGGTACAGACCAGGCTGCTCCACTTGTGGATCCAGGACCAGCGGCGAAGATTGGCGGGGGACATCGTCAAAAATGGGGACTGCGTGGGGACCGCGGCGCGGTCGAGCGTAGATGTTAATAGTTCTCATTTACGAATGCAAGCGAGGCCGCTATAATGAGAATTATTCTCATCAATACAAAGAACGAATCCATGAAGACCCTTGTCCGTCCCCGCACCGCGCTGACTCCGATCGCCGTCGGCGCCCTGCTCCTGGCCGCCGGCGCGGCCTTTGCCCAGACCGGTGACGACGCCGGCGCGCAAGCCGCCGTGCCGACCGTCGTGGTCACCGCGTCGGCCGACGCCTCGGCCCAGGGTTTGCCCGCGGCCTATGCCGGCGGCCAGGTTGCACGCGGCGGGCGTCTGGGCATGCTGGGCAACGTCGACATCATGGATGCGCCGTTCAACAGCACCAATTACACGATGTCGCTGATCCAGGCCCAGCAATCCAAGGGCGTGGCCGACGTGCTGCAGAACGACCCGTCGGTGCGCGTGGCGCGCGGCTTCGGCAACTTCCAGGAACTGTACGTCATCCGCGGCTTCCCGGTGAACTCGGACGACATCGCTTACAACGGCCTGTACGGCCTGCTGCCGCGCCAGTTCGTCGCGTCCGAACTGCTCGAGCGCGTCGAAGTGCTGCGCGGCGCGAACAGCTTCGTGAACGGCGCCGCGCCGGGCGGCGGCAACATCGGCGGTTCGGTCAACCTGGTGCCCAAGCGCGCGCCGAACGCGCCGCTGAACCAGATCACGGTCGGCGTCGAATCCGGCGGCCAGGGCTACGTCGCCGCGGACGTCGCGCGCCGCCTGGGCGAAGGCGAGCGCCTCGGCATCCGCATCAATGCCGTGCGCCGCGACGGCGATACCTCGGTCGACCATGAAAACCGCAAGCTGTCGGTGTTCTCGGTCGGCATGGACTACCGCGGCGACAATTACCGCCTGTCGGCCGATGTCGGCCACCAGGACCACCAGCTGCACGATCCGCGTCCGAGCGTGACCGCGGCCGCGACCCTGCCGATCCCGAGCGCGCCGGACGCCGACAAGAACTTCGGCCAGCCCTGGACCCGCTCGCAGGAACGCGACACCTTCGGCACCGTCCGTGGCGAAGTCGATTTCGCCCCGAACCTGGTCGGCTGGGCCGCGTTCGGCATGCGCAGCGGCCACGAGTTCAATTCGCTGGCCTCGCCGACGACCTTCAACACGGCCGGCGACACCAGCGCCTACCGCTTCGACAACGTGCGCGACGACGTCGACCGCACCGGCGAGATCGGCCTGCGCGGGACGCTGGCAACGGGTGCCGTCAAGCACACGATCAGCGCCAGCGCCTCGACCTTCGAGGGCCGCTCGAAGAACGCCTACGCGCTGTCCGACTTCAGCGGCTTCACCTCGAACCTGTACCGCCCGGTCGACGCGGCCGCCCCACCGGCCACCTTCTTCACCGGCGGCGCGATGGATGCGCCACTGCTGACCAACAAGATCATCCTGGGCAGCTACGCGCTGGCCGACACCATGAGCCTGCTCGATGAGCGCGTGCACCTGACCGTCGGCCTGCGCCACCAGATGCTCAAGAACGTCAGCTACGACTACAACAGCGGCGCGGAGCAAACCCGCTACGACCGCAGCGCCAACACGCCAGTGGTGGGCATCGCCTACCGTCCGATCAAGAGCGTGTCGGTGTACGCCAACTACGCCGAAGCGCTGCAGCCGGGCCCGGTCGCGGCCGGCACCGAGATCGTCAACCAGGGCCAGATCTTCGAGCCCACCGTCTCGCGCCAGAAAGAAGTCGGCGTCAAATACGATGGCGGCAAGCTGGGCGGCAGCATCGCCTTCTTCACCACCTCGCAGCCGCTGGGGAACGTGCAGAACCGCGTGTTCGGCGTGTTCGGCTCGCAGCGCAATCAGGGCATCGAACTGTCGGTGTTCGGCATGCCGATGCACGGCCTGCGCGTGCTGGGCGGCCTGAACCTGCTCGACACGGAGCAGCGCGACACCGGCAACGCCACTACCGAAGGCAAGGACGCGATCGGCGTGCCGCGCACCCAGCTGAACCTGGGCGTCGACTGGGACGTGCCGGGCGTGCCGGGCCTGGCGCTGGATGCGCGCACGCTGTACACCTCGCACCAGTACGCCGACGCCGCGAGCACCCAGCAGCTGCCGTCCTGGACCCGCCTCGACCTGGGCGCCAGCTACACGACCCGCGTGATGGACCGCGACCTGACGCTGCGCGCGCGCGTCAATAACGTGACCGACCGTGCCTACTGGGCCTCGGCCGGCGGCTATCCGGGCTATGGCTACCTGGTGCTGGGCGCGCCGCGTACCTTCGGTTTGTCGGCGACGGTCGACTTCTAAGCAGGGACACGCAGCAGCGCCCCGCCCCAGGCGCCCAGCGCGCACAGGCCGACGCAGCCGGCATAGCCGAGCAAGGCCTGGGCGCGCGCGCCGCCGGCGCGGGTGCGGATCAGGTAATAAGGAACGGCGGCGGGCGTGAGCAGGACCATCGCCGTGCCCAGCCAGCGCGGCCGACGAAAGCCGCGCTCGTCGCTGTCGGCGACGTACCACAGGAAGCACAGGTAGCCGGCCAGCAGGCCGAGCATCAGGTGCAGGCCGTCGCTATCGAAGTTGGCCCGCCACGCGGCCCCATCGCGCACAGCCCAGCCGCCGCACGCCACCAGCAATACGACCCAAAACAGCACGCGTTTGCCGCTCATCGCCGCTCCTTGACGCCGCGCTGGATCGATCGGATCCGGGAAGCGTCGGCGCGGCTTGGCGGCCTCCTCGAGCGCGGCTGGAGCGACATGTTCGGTCAGGCCGGGCGCCACCAGTGTAAGCGGTCGCCCGGCGTTGCCTTTGGGCCTCGTCACGCTCAGGCGCTCATTTCTGCGCTTTGACGATCTGCAGCGCACTCGCGATCAGCCCGCTCATGTCGCCCAGGTCGGCCGGCACGATGATCGAGTTATTGGTCTTGGCCAGCTTGCCGAAGGCGCCGACGTATTTCTCGGCCACGCGCAGGTTGACGGCGTCGATGCCGCCCGGCGAGGAGATCGCCGCGCCGACCTGGCGCAAGGCAGTGGCGCTGGCGTCGGCCAGGGCGATGATCGCCGCTGCATCGCCCTGGGCGCGGTTGATTGCCGCCTGCTTCTCGCCTTCCGAGCGCGCGATCTCCGCTTCGCGCTCGCCGCTGGCGATGTTGATCGCTTCCTGGCGCCGTCCTTCCGAGGCGGCGATCAGCGCGCGCTTCTCTCGCTCGGCGGTGATCTGGCGCTGCATCGAGTGCAGGATCTCGGCCGGCGGCGTCAGGTCCTTGATTTCGTAGCGCAGCACCTTCACGCCCCAGTTGGCGGCCGATTCGTCGATCGCGTTGACCACCGCGGTGTTGATGTGATCGCGCTCCTCGAAGGTTTTATCGAGCTCCATGCGCCCGATCACGCTGCGCAGCGTGGTCTGGGCCAGCTGCGTGATGGCCTGGATGTAGTTCGAAGCGCCGTAGGACGCGCGCATGGCGTCGGTGACCTGGAAGTACAGGATGCCGTCGACCTGCAGCTGGGTGTTGTCCTTGGTGATGCAGACCTGCGGCGGCACATCGAGCGGGATCTCCTTCAGGCTGTGCTTGTAGGCGATGCGGTCCACGAACGGCACCACGATGTTCAGGCCCGGCGCCAGCGTGCCGTGGTACTTCCCGAGCCGCTCGACCACCCAGGCGTGCTGCTGCGGCACCACGTTGATGGTCTTGATGACGAAGACGATGGCGACGATGAGGGTCACCAGTGCGACGCTTCCGAACGAAAATTCCATGCGATCTCCTTGTTGTTGTCATGGCGGGCCGGATATCGGCCCCGTCCTCATGAATTGGCCACGACCAGCCGGCTGCCCTGCACTTCGACGATGCGGAAGTCGCCCGGCAGCGCGGTCGCGCCCTGCCCGAGCTCGACGTCCCACAGCGCGCCGCGGTACATCACGCGCGCGCGGCTGCCGTCCCAGGCCGGCACGGTGACGCGCTGGCCGATGTCGAGGTTGACGTTGCGGTCGCGCGTGGCTTCCTGGCGCGCCGGGCGGCCGAAGCGCGAACGGTGCAGCAGCCAGACCGTGGACGCGCCCACGGCGGCACCCGCGACGGCCTGCAGCGCCAGATCGGCGCCGAGCAAGGCGACAATGCCGCCGACGCCCAGGCCGATCGCGATCATCAACAGATAAAAGGTGCCGGTAAACAGCTCCAGCACCACCAGCACGCCGGCTGCCACGAGCCAGCCCATCCAGTCTGCCATAGTCCCTGCCCCTTGTATGCCGACGAAAATGCCGACAAAAAACCCCCGGCGCCCGGCCGGGCGACGAGGGTTGCTGTCGGGCGTATGCGGTGAATCATCGTATCCGGTCGGATTTCTTGTTCTTAGTGTAACGTGTCTATGCCACGAGTCAACGCCATGCCGCCCTTTCGATGGGTTTATTTGCACGGCTTGCTCAGCAAATTTTGCCATGATGACAAATTAACACGAGGTGTCCGGCAGCTTTTTTTGATACTATCAGGCAATGACGCATAACGACTCGCGCTGCCGCACCTCTTCCGCTTCTCTGATGACCTGCCTCTGATGCTGAGTGCCCTGAGCCTTCTTTTCGTGATGATGGCCCTGTCCATCATGATGCTGTTCGTGCTGCATTCGCTGTCGCACAGCGATGCGCGCGGCATTCGCGAATGGACCGGCGCCAACGCCCTGGCGGCGCTGGCGCTCCCGCTGTTCGCCGCGCGCGGTCTCATCCCGGACTGGCTGTCGATCGAGGTCTCCAACACGCTGCTGATGGGCACGTCGGCGCTGATGCTGGCGGGCTTCCGGCGCCACGCCGGCCGGGACACGCCGTGGCCCATGCTGGCGTGCGGCATCGTGGCCGGCACGGCGCTGGTCGCGGGCTTTCACCTCGTGCTGGACTCGATGGCCGTGCGCGTCGTCGTGACCTCGGTGTTCCACGCCGCGCTGGCGCTGGCGATGGGGATGACGCTGCTGCACACGATCGACGAGGCGCCGCGCCGCTATCCGGTGCGCTTCACGACCTGGGCCGCATTCGCCGTCGCCATCGGCATGCTGGCGCGCGGCCTCGTCTACGGGCTGCGCGCCAGCGGTCTGGTGTTCCTGAACGATTCGCCGCTGAACATCATCTTCTTTTCGATCGGCACGCTGGCGCTGCCGATGCTGACGCTTGGCGCGGTGATGATGACCAACGCGGCCATCATCGCGCGCGCCACCTATGCCGCCGACCACGACCACCTGACCGGCGCCTGTTCGCGCCGCGCCTTTTTTGCGCTGGCCGAACGCGAGCGCGCACGCGCCCAGCGCCGCCAGGCCGCGCTGTCGCTGCTGCTGTTCGACGTCGACCACTTCAAGCGCATCAACGACACGCACGGCCACGCGACCGGCGACCGGGTGCTGGTCGAGATCGTGCTGCATGCGCGCGCCGTGATGCGCAGCGTCGACGCCTGCGGCCGCCTCGGCGGCGAAGAATTCGCGGTGCTGCTGCCGGACACCGGCGCCGCGATGGCCCTGCACGCGGCCGAACGCCTACGGGCCGGCCTGGAGCTCGGTTCGCATCCTGGCGCGGGCGGCGTCGGCGTGCCGTACACGGTCAGCATCGGCGTGGCCACGCTGGCCCCTGGCGAGACCATCGCCGCGATGCTGTCGCGCGCCGACGCTGCGCTGTACGCGGCCAAGGCCGGCGGGCGCAATGCGGTGGTGGCGGCGGCATCGAATGCGGACAGGATGCGCGCGGCCGCGGCCGGCTAGGCGCCTGCCTATCAGTGACCGCCGGGCGTGTCCGCGCGCGCGGGCGTGGGCGTGAGCGCCGGCCCGGCGGCGCGTGCGGCGCAGCCTTGCGTGCAGCGCTGGTAGGTGCTGTCGCAACTGCCGATGCGCTGCTGCTTGCGGCTCTGGTCGCCGACGGCGTCGAGCGCACGCATCTCCGGCCTGGCCACCTGTTGCTGGGCGGTGCGCGCGAACGGGTTACGTTCCGGCAGATCGTGCTGGGCGATGCGCTCGTCGTTCAGCTGCGCCCTGGCCTCGGCGCGGCAGGCGTTTTGCTCCGAGGCGCACATCGACTTGCAAAAGGCCGGGTCATCGGCCGGCGCCGCGGCGAGACAAGCATGCGAGGTGGTGACGGCGAGGCAGGCGATCAGTACGAAAAAACGATTCATCGTGGCTTCCTGAAGGTTGAAGACCTGCGCCGCTCGACGGCGGCGAAGTTCTCAAAATCATAAGCCTTCATCGTCGATCTGGCTAGGGACCTTGCGCTGCGCGCTTCGACACGCGGCACACGTCCCCCATCAAAAAAAAGCCCCTGCTGCGGGCGCGCCGCAGCAGGGGCTGACGTTACGAACGTCCGGTCAGCTTACAGAGCCGCCAGCTTCTGCCACGTATCGATCACCGAGTCCGGATTGAGCGACATCGACTCGATGCCCTGCTCCATCAGCCAGACGGCGAAGTCCGGGTTGTCGGACGGTCCCTGGCCGCAGATGCCGATGTACTTGCCCTGGGCGCGGCAGGCCTTGATCGCCATCGACAGCATGGCTTTCACGGCCGGGTCGCGCTCGTCGAAGTCCTTGGCGAGCAGCTCCATGCCGGAGTCGCGGTCGAGGCCGAGCGTGAGCTGGGTCAGGTCGTTCGAGCCGATCGAGAAGCCGTCGAAGTACTGCAGGAACTGCTCGGCCAGGATGGCGTTGGATGGGACCTCGCACATCATGATCACGCGCAGCCCATTTTCGCCGCGCTTCAAGCCGTATTTCGCCAGCAGGTCGATAACCTTCTCGGCCTGGCCCAGCGTGCGCACGAACGGGATCATGATCTCGACATTGGTCAGGCCCATCTCTTCGCGCACGCGCTTCATGGCCATGCATTCCATTTCGAACGACTCGGCGAAGTCTTCGGCGAGGTAGCGCGCGGCGCCGCGGAAGCCCAGCATTGGATTCTCTTCGTCCGGCTCGTAGCGCGAACCGCCGATCAGCTTCTTGTACTCGTTCGACTTGAAGTCGGACAGGCGCACGATGACCGGTTTCGGCCAGAACGCTGCGGCAATGGTGGCGATGCCTTCGGCGAGCTTATCCACGTAGAACGCGCGCGGCGAAGCGTGCCCGCGCGCCACCGATTCGACCGCCTTTTTCAGGTCGGCGTCGATGTTCGGGTACTCGAGGATCGCCTTCGGGTGCACGCCGATGTTGTTGTTGATGATGAATTCCAGGCGCGCCAGGCCGACGCCGCCATTCGGGATCGACTGGAAATCGAAGGCCAGCTGCGGGTTACCGACGTTCATCATGATCTTGGTCGGGATCGCCGGCAGCTCGCCGCGCGCCACTTCCGACACCTCGGTTTCCAGGATGCCGTCGTAGATCTTGCCCTCGTCGCCTTCCGCGCACGAGACGGTAACAAACGTGCCGTCCTTCAGCGTCTCGGTGGCGTCGCCGCAGCCGACCACGGCCGGCACACCCAGTTCACGCGCGATGATCGCCGCGTGGCAGGTACGACCGCCGCGGTTGGTCACGATGGCGGCGGCGCGCTTCATGACCGGCTCCCAGTTCGGGTCGGTCATGTCGGCGACCAGCACGTCGCCCGGCTGCACGCGTTCCATTTCGCTCGGGTCGTGGATCACGCGCACCGGGCCGGCGCCGATCTTCTGGCCGATCGCGCGGCCCGATGCCAGCACGGTGCCGCTGCCCTTGAGCTTGAAGCGCTGCTGGGCGTCGGTCGACTTCTGCTGCGATTTGACGGTTTCCGGACGCGCCTGCAGGATGTACAGCTTGCCGTCGCGGCCATCCTTGCCCCACTCGATGTCCATCGGGCGGCCGTAGTGCTTCTCGATGATGACCGCGTACTTGGCCAGCTCGACGACTTCATCGTCGTTCAGCGAATAGCGGTTGCGCATCTCGACCGGCACGTCGACGGTCTGCACCGAGCGGCCGGCCTTGGCTTCCTTGGTGAATTCCATCTTGATGAGTTTCGAGCCGATGTTGCGGCGGATGACCGGCTTCTTGCCCTGCTCGAGCATCGGCTTGTGCACGTAGAACTCGTCGGGATTGACCGCACCCTGCACCACGGTCTCGCCCAGGCCGTAGCTGGAAGTGATGAACACCACGTCCTTGAAGCCCGACTCGGTGTCGATCGTGAACATCACGCCGGCGGCGCCGGTGTCCGAGCGCACCATGCGCTGCACGCCGGCCGACAGCGCGACCTCGGCGTGGGTGAAGCCCTTGTGCACGCGATACGAGATCGCGCGGTCGTTGTACAGCGAGGCGAACACGTGCTTCATTGCTTCCAGCACGTTGTCGATGCCGACCACGTTCAGGTAGGTTTCCTGCTGGCCGGCGAACGAGGCGTCCGGCAAGTCTTCGGCGGTGGCCGAGGAACGCACAGCGAACGACATCTCGGTGGCCGAGTCGGCGACCAGGCGGTCGTAGAATTCGCGGATTTCGGATTCCAGGCGCGGCGGGAACGGCGTGTGGATGATCCACTGGCGGATCTCGGCGCCGGCACTGGCCAGCGCGCGCACGTCGTCGATGTTCAGGCTTTCCAGGCGCTGGGCGATGCGCTCGCCCAGCGACGGACCGCCGTCGGGGCTATGACGCAGGAAGTCGCGGAACGCTTCGGCCGTGGTGGCGAAGCCGCCCGGCACGCGCACGCCTGCATGCGCGAGCTGGCTGATCATCTCGCCGAGCGAGGCGTTCTTGCCGCCGACCGACTCGACATCGGTCATGCGCAGGTCCTCGAACGAGGCGACGTAGACGCCGGCGGCAACGCCGGTCGGATCCGGTTCCTTCAATACTGCATTAGACAGGTTGGTCATGATAAAACACCTTTTGATGATGGAAACCTTTTCCGGATTGCCTGGCCCACGGATGTTTTCTTGTTATTCTGTACGCAGTGCAGCACAATCCAAGGATCCTCGAAAACCGTAGCGAGCGGCGGCGATGCTGGCCGAGAAGCGCAGCTGTACTGGAGTACAGCGAGCATCGCAGGCCGGCAGCGCAACGCGCAGTAGGTTTGCGAGGATTCCTTTACTGTTGCCTGATATTCTAACCTGTGCTGCTGCAGCGCACAGTGCGTTGCCTGCAACTTTGTCATTAAATTATCAAATTACCATCATGACCCTCGCCGATTCAAGCGCCAGCACGCCCCGCACCGTCTTTTTCGTCTCGGACGGCACCGGTATCACGGCGGAGACCTTCGGCCACGCCGTGCTCAGCCAGTTCGAGATGCGCTTTCGCCAGATCCGCCTACCCTTCATCGATACCATGGAAAAGGCGTACGAGGCGGCGCGCCGCATCAACGAGGTGGCCTTGAGCGACAACCAGCGCCCGATCGTATTCTCGACGCTGGTCAAGCACGACTTGTCGAACGTGATCCGGGCCGCGCACGGCATGCACATGGACCTGTTCCAAACCTTCGTGGCGCCGCTCGAGCAGGAATTGCAGGTCAAGTCGACGCACACCATCGGCCGCATCCACAACGTGGTCGACAGCGAAGAGTACAAGAACCGCATCGAAGCCATCAACTACTCGCTGGCGCACGACGACGGCCAGTCGCACAAGAACCTGGCCGAGGCCGACGTGATCCTGGTCGGCGTGTCGCGCTCGGGCAAGACGCCGACCAGCCTGTACCTGGCGATGCAATACGGGATCAAGGCCGCCAACTACCCGCTGATCCCCGACGATTTCGAGCGCGGCAAGCTGCCGTCGGCGCTGCCGCCGTTCAAGCACAAGCTGTTCGGCCTGACGATCACGCCCGAGCGCCTGGCCGAGATCCGCAACGAGCGGCGCGCCGGCAGCAAGTACGCGGCGCTGGAGAACTGCCGCTATGAAGTCAACGAGGCGGAACGGATGATGCGGCGCGAAGGCATCCGCTGGCTGTCCTCGACCACCAAGTCGATCGAAGAGATCTCGACCACGATCCTGCAGGAGATCAAGCCGGATCGGCGCGAGTATTGAGGACAGGGTTGACGACGTCGCTCCGGCGAAGGCCGGAGCCCATGCGGCGCTTCCGAATTACTGAAACGATGCATGGGTCCCGGCCTGCGCCGGGATGACAGGGTTAGAAGAACTGGCGCCAATCCTCGAGCCAGCCCGGAAACGCGTCGGCGGCCATCGGATTGGCGATGTGGTAGCCCTGGGCATAGGTGCAGCCCAGCGATTGCAGGAAATCCCAGTCCTGGCGCGTCTCGACGCCGACCGCGACCGACATGCGGTCCAGGCTGTGCGCCAGGCCCAGGCAGGATTTCAGCACCGTGCCGAGCGGGCGTTTTTTCGACGCGCCGTCCACGAAACTACGGTCGATCTTCAGCTCCGAGAACGGAATGCGCGCCAGCAGCTGCAGGTTCGAGCGGCCGGTGCCGTAGTCGTCGATAGCCAGGCCGAAGCCCATCATGCGCAGGCGCACCAGGCGTTCGATGAAGTCGACGTCGAAGTCGAGGATCGACGACTCGGTCATCTCGAAGGTCAGGTAGTCGGGCAGCACGCCGTGGCGCTTCATCGTCGATTGCACCTGGCGCACGAAGTTCGGATGGGCCAGCGTGGCCGCGGACAGGTTCAGCGAGATCGAGATCGGGATGCCCTGGTCGTGCAGGCGGCGGCAGCGTTCGACCGCCATCTCGAGCATGGTCCAGTCCAGAAAGTCGATGCGCTTGTGCTGGGCCAGCGCATCGATGAAGGCGCCGGGGCCGAGCAGGCCGTGTTCCGGATGGCGCCAGCGCGCGAACACTTCCAGGCCCTTGACCTGGCCGGTGGCCAGCTCGATCTTGGGCTGGTAGAACGGTTCGAACTGGCGCTTTTGCAGGCCGACGCCGACTTCGGCGAAGCTGAAGCTGGGGCTGGGCTCCGGCGCGCGCACCGGTGCGAGTGGCTGATAATTGTCGAGCAGGGCTTTCAGCTTGGCGGCATTGACCGGCTTGGCCACGGTGCCGAGCAGCTCGACGTCATGCGCCTGGACCAGGGTCTCGACCGAGAACAGCACGCCGGCCGGCTGGTCGCCGGTGACGATCACGCGCACCGCCGAGTGTAGACCGGCCACCGCGCGTAGCAGTTCCATCGCGTCCATGCCGCCCAGCGCCAGGTCGAGGATCGCGACGTCGACCTTCGGGCTGAAACCGGCTTGCAGCGTGCGCAGCGCCATCGGGGCGTCGGGCGCCTCGGTCACGCGGGTGGCGCCGAGCTGCCCCAGCGCCTCGACCAGCGTGCGGCGCTGGCGCGGGTCGCCTTCGGCCACCAGAAAATGCAAATGCGCGATGTCCATCAATACTCCACTCGATTCGAACCGGAAGATTAACCGAGGAAGCGGGCTGCGTCTATGCGGAATGTTGCTCTGCGGCTACGCAACAGAAACAATAAGAGACAGAATACGACACACAATCAGGGCCAGGTTCACGCCGACTGTTGCTGGCGCGTCTGTTCGAAGAAGCAGACGGCAGCGCAGGCGGCCACATTCAGCGATTCGACCGCCCCCAGATGCGGAATCGCGACCCGGTGCGTGGCCAGCTCGAGCAGCTCCTTCGACACGCCCTGCCCTTCGTGGCCGAGCACCCAGGCCCGTGCGCCGCTCAGGTCGACGCGCCACAGCGGCTCGGCCGCGTAGCCACTGGTTGCCAGCACCGGCACGGCGGCGCCGCGTACCAGAGCGGCCAGGTCGGCGTTCTCGAAAATCTCGAGCACGAAGTGGGCGCCCATCGCCGCGCGCAGCACCTTGGGCGACCAGCAGAACGCCGTGCCCGGACTGCAGAACACCTGCTTGATGCCGGCGGCGCCGGCGCTGCGCAGGATCGAGCCGACGTTGCCCGGGTCCTGCACGCCGTCCAGCAGCACCGCCGATTCGGTCAAGCTGGAGGGCACGCGCGGCGCCGGCGTGTCGATCACGAACAGCAGGTTGACGCCGTGCTCGACCTGGCTGAGCGCGCCGAACAGCGCGTCCGGCAGCGCGCTCACCTGACCGCGGCCGGCTTCCACGCGCGCGACGATGGCGGCCACTTCCGGATTGCCCAGCGCGTCGTCGGACACCACGCAGTGCAGCGGCAAGCCTTTCAGCTCTAACCAGGACTGGCACAGGTGCACGCCGTCCAGCAGCGAGCGCCCGGCCTTGCGGCGCGCCTGCGAGCTGGTCGCGAGCTGTTTGAGCTCCTTGTAGAACGCGTTGTCGCGCGAGCTGATCGTCTTCATGCGCCGGCCATCTGCAACAAGTCAGGCTGCAGCAGGTCGGCCTGCAGAAGCGCGCGCACCGGCGCGAAGCTGCGCCGATGCACCGGACACGGCCCGTGCAGGCGCAAGCGCTCCAGGTGCAGCGCAGTCGAGTAGCCCTTGTGCTGGTCAAAACAGTACTGCGGATAGGCTTCGTGCAGCGCGACCAGCGCGGCGTCGCGCGCGGTCTTGGCCAGGATCGACGCGGCCGAGATCGCGTGCACCTTGTCGTCGCCCTCGACCACCGCGTGCGCACGGATGTGCGCGGCCAGCGGCGGACAGCGGTTGCCGTCGATCAGGGCGATGGTCGGCACGGTCACCAGCTGCTCGACCGCGCGCCGCATCGCCAGCATGGTCGCCTGCAGGATGTTGAGCGTGTCGATCTCATGGTGCGAGCACTCGGCGATCGCCCAGGCCAGCGCATGCTCCTTGATGATGGGCGCCAGCTCGTCGCGCCGCGCCTCGGTCAGCTTTTTCGAGTCGCGCAAGCCCTCGATCGGGCGCGCCGGGTCGAGGATCACCGCGGCTGCGTACACTGGGCCGGCGAGCGGGCCGCGCCCGGCCTCGTCGACGCCGCAGACGATGTCCTCGAGCGTGAACGGGCGGTCCTTGGGTTTCAGGCCCGGGTAGAAATCGATCTTCTTCTTTCTCATGTCTCGCTGGTGTTTATTTACCGATGACTTGCAGCACCGCGTCCGCGCTGAGCCGCGCGCTGTCGCGCAGCAGGCTGTGGTGGATGTCGGCGAAGCGCTGCGCCAGGCGCGCGCGGTTGTTCTCGTCCGTCAGCTGGAACCAGGTGGCCTCGGCCAGCGCTTCGGGCGTGGCCGCGTGCTGCAGGAATTCCGGCACCACGAACTCGCGCGACAGGATGTTCGGCAGCCCGATCCACGGCAGGTAGCCCATGTGGCGGATGATGGCCCATTCGGCGGGCATGACCTTGTAGGCGATCGCCATCGGCTTCTTGTATAGCGCCACTTCCAGCGTCGCCGTGCCGGAGGCCGCCAGCACCGCATCGGCCGCGGCGATGCAGGCGTGCGACTGGCCGTCCACCAGGGTCAAGGTGCCGCTCGCCAGGACATCGGACAGGCCGGCCTTGGCCGCCAGTTCCGTAAAATACGCCTTTTGGCGCTCGCCCGCCATCGGCGCGATGAAACGCAAGGCGACGTTCTCGCGCTGCGCGCGGCGCGCCATCCGCTGGACCGCACCGACGAAAGGCTCGCTCAGGTACTTGATCTCGGCCATGCGGCTGCCCGGCATCACGGTCACGACCCTTGCCGCCAGGTCGATACCGAGCTGGCGCCGCGCGCCGCCGACGTCCGGCGTCATCGGGATCTGCTCCGCCAGCGGGTGGCCGATGTAGGTCGCCGGCACGCCGGCTTGCCGGTAGAGTTCTTGTTCGAACGGGAAGATCAGCAGCATGTGCGACACCGCGCGCTGGATCTTCTTGATGCGACCGCCGCGCCAGGCCCAGATCTGCGGACCGACGAAGTGCACGGTCGGGATGCCGGCCGCCTTGAGCTGCTCTTCCAGGCCGAGATTGAAGCCGGGATAGTCGGCGCCGATGAAGGCGGCCGGACGCTCGGCCAGCAAGCGGTCGCGCAGGCGGGTCTGGTAGCCCTTCAATTCGCGGTAGCGCAGCAGCACCGGCAGCAGGCCGCGCACCGCCAGCGTTTCGAGCGGCACGTCCGAGGCCAAGCCCTGCTCGGCCATGCGCGGACCGCCGATGCCCGAAAAGCGCAGCTCGGGCAGGCGCGGCTTGAGGCCGGCCATCAGGCGCGCAGCCAGCATGTCGCCGGAGACTTCACCGGCGACGAGGGCCAGCGTCAACGGATCAGCGGACGATGCCACGGCTGGCTGTGTCGAGGAACGCACGCATCGCGCGCACGTGCACGGCGCCCTCGCCCGCAGCCGCCTCGTCTTCCTGCAACCTGGCTTTGGCCTCTTCCAGCGTCAGGCCGGCGCGGTAGATGGTCTTGTAGGCCGCGCGCACGGCGTTGATCTGCTCGCGCGTAAAGCCGCGGCGCTTCAGGCCCTCGATGTTGACGCCGTGCGCCTCGGCCGGATTGCCCGAGACCAGCACGAACGGCGGCACGTCCTGGGTCAGGCTGGTGTACATGCCGATGAAGGCATGGGCGCCGATCTTGCAGAACTGGTGCACGCCGCAATAGCCCGACAAGGTCGCCCAATCGCCCACGTGGACGTGGCCGGCCAGCTGGGCGTTGTTCGAGAACACGGTGTGGCTGCCGACCTGGCAGTCGTGCGCCAGGTGCACGTAGGCCGAGATCCAGTTGTCGTTGCCCAGGCGCGTGACGCCTTCGTCCTGCACGGTGCCGAGGTTGAAGGTGACGAACTCGCGGATGGTGTTGCGGTCGCCGACTTCCAGGCGGGTCGGCTCGCCGGCCCATTTCTTGTCCTGCGGCGCCGCGCCCAGCGAGGCGAACTGGAAGATCCTGTTGTCCTGGCCGATCGTCGTGTGGCCCTCGATGACCACGTGCGGGCCGACCACGGTGCCGGCGCCGATGCGCACGTCCGGCCCGACGATCGAGTACGGGCCGACTGCGACCGAGCTGTCCAGTTCGGCCTTCGGGTCGACGATCGCGCTGGGGTGGATCTTGCTCATTACTGCCCCGCTGCCGGTGCAGGCGCGGCGGCCGTGTCGTTGGCGCGGATCGTGCACATCAGTTCCGCTTCGACCGCGGTCTTGCCGTCGACGCTGGCGGTGGCCTTGTACTTCCAGATGCCGCGCGAGGTGCGCAGGATTTCGACGTCCATGCGCAGCTGGTCGCCCGGCTCGACCGGACGCTTGAAGCGCACGTTGTCGATGCCGACGAAATACACCACCGAGTTCTCGTCGGGTTTGACGCCCATGGTCATGAACGACAGGATCGCGGCGGTCTGGGCCATGGCTTCGACCATCAGCACGCCCGGCATGACCGGCTTGTGCGGGAAGTGGCCATTGAAGAACTCTTCGTTGGCGGTCACGTTCTTGATCGCGGTGATGGTCTTGCCCAGTTCATAATCGACCACGCGGTCGACCAGCAGCAGCGGGTAGCGGTGCGGCAGGTATTCCTTGATCTGGTTGATGCAAAGGGTTTTCGACGCGGTCGAGTTGTCGGTCTGAGCTTGGGTGGTCATTTTTGTTCTGTTTGTTCCGTCAATAGTTTGATCTGCTTTTCCAGCGCGCGGATCTTGTCGCGCATCGAGGAGAGGTTGCGCACGATGGCGGCGCTCTTTTCCCATTCGGCGTTTTTGGCCAGCGGGTAGAAACCGGTGTACTGGCCAGGCTCGAGCACCGAACGCGACACCATCGTCCCTGAGGAGATGTGGACGTTGTCAGCGATTTCCAGGTGTCCGAGCACCATGGCGGCGCCGCCGAAGGTGCAATTCTTGCCGATTTTGGCGCTGCCGGCCACTCCCACGCAACCGGCCATCGCCGTGTTCGCGCCGATATGGCAGTTGTGGCCGATCTGGATCTGGTTGTCGAGCTTGACGCCATCCTCGATCACGGTGTCATCCATGGCGCCGCGGTCGATGGTCGTGTTGGCGCCGACGTCGACGTCGTCGCCCAGCAGCACGCGCCCGGTCTGCGGGATCTTGATGTAGACGCCGTTCTCGCGCGCGAAGCCGAAGCCGTCGGTGCCGATCACGGCGCCCGAGTGCAGGATGCCGCGCTTGCCGATCCGGCAGCGTGCGTGGAAGGTCACGTTGGCGAACAGGTGCGTGCCTTCGCCGATCTCGGCGCCGCGGCCCACAAAAGAGCCGTGCTCGATCACCACGCCCGCCTCGATCACGGCATCGGCCTCGATCGTGACGTGCGGGCCGACGTGCGCGCTGGGATCGACGCGCGCGCTCGCGTGCACGATCGCGCTCGGGTGCACGCCCGGGCTGGGGGGCGTCTCTTCCAGCGCGGCGAAGTACTGGGCCGCGCGCGCGAAGTAAGCGTAGGGATTGGTGGTGACGATGCGCGCGCCTTCGTAGGTGGCAGCGACAGTGGTGTCGTCCATCGGCGCCAGGATCAGCGCCGCGGCGCCGCTCTGCGCGGCGAGCGCGCGGAATTTGCTATTGCTGAGAAAGCTGATGTGCGAAGCGCCGGCGCTGTCCAGCGGTGCGATGCCCGATACTTCGAGGTTCGGGTCACCCACCAGCTGCCCACCAAAGCGTTCGACCAAATCACCCAGTCGAGTGCCCATCGTGGTCGTTCCGTAAGTTGAGTCGATGCCGGCGGCCGGATCGCGGCCGCCAGCACGTAAAAGCAAAAAAACCGAAGCGGCCGCGCGCGTGGCTCGGCGGCTCCGGTCGGCGTGGTTTACTTGTCCAGCTGCTTGAGGATCTTGTCGGTGATGTCGATGCGCGGGCTGGCCCAGACCGCGCCCTCGAGCACGATGTCGAGATGATCCTGCTCGGCGATCTGCTCGATCAGCTTGTAAGCCTTTTGCGAGATCAGGGCGCGCTCTTCGTTCTTGCGCTGGAACAGGTCTTCGTTGTACTCGCGCTGCATGCGCTGCAAGTCCTTTTCCATGTCGAGCAGCTCGCGCGTGCGCCTGGTACGCTCGAGGTCAGCCAGCTTGGGCGCATCCTCGTCGAATTTCTCGCGCGCGCCCTTGAAGCGCGCCACCGCATCGTCCAGCAGCTTCTGGCGCTTCGAGAACTCGCCCTGGATACGGGCGTCGGCCGCCTTGGCCAGCTTCGACTCCGTCATCAGCCGTTCGGTGAAGACGTAGCCGATGCGGCTCGGCGCCCCCTGGGCCACGGCCTGCGCCTGGGCATGCACCGCCGGCAGCGCGCCGACGCACAGCGCGGCCAGGACCAGGCAGCTCGGCAGCGAGGCGATCGTTTTGTTCAACATGGTTCTCGACTATCCTTCTCGTGACGTGGGTCGTCAGAAGCCGGTGCCCATCTGGAACTGGAAACGTTCCAGGCGATCGCCCGGCTTGGCGTTCAAGGGCTTAGCATAACTCAACTTGAGCGGACCCACAGGAGAAATCCACGACAAGCCGATACCCGCCGAGTAGCGGAACTGGTCGAAGCGGATCTTCTCGTTCTCCTGGAACACCTGGCCGGTGTCGGCGAAGGTGAACCAGCGCAGCGATCGATCCTGGCCGCTGCCCGGGAACGGGAACTGCAGCTCGAGGTTGCCGATGACGCGCTTGGAGCCGCCCAGCGCATCGTAGGTACGCGGATCGACCACACCCAGCGACGAGCTTTCGTAGCCGCGCACCGAACCGATGCCGCCGGCGTAGAAGGTCTTGAAGACCGGGTAGGCGTGGCCGCCGATGCCGTGCCCGTAATCAAGCTCGCCCTTGAGCGCCAGCGTCATCCAGCTGGTGACCGGACGGTACCACTCGTGATCGTAGATCATGCGGTAGTACTTGGCGTCGCCGATGAAGTCGACTTCCAGGTTGGCGCGCTGGTAGCGGCCGCGGGTCGGGGTGGTCGCGCTGTCGCGGGTGTCGCGGCCCCAGGCGACCGTGAGCGGCACCGCGTTGGTCTTGGCGTCGCCGATACCGCTGGCCGGGCCGCCGTTCTGCGCCACGAAGTTCTGGTACACCGTCGGCGAGCTCTCGTCGGTCTCGATCGAGGTGCGCTCCAGGCCGGCGCCGAAGTAGACCGTGTCGTTGTCCGAGAACGGGATGCCGAAGGTCTGGTTCACGCCGGTCTGGCGCACCGTGTACGAACCGATGTTCACCGCCGGCGGACGCGAGGTACGCAGGTACAGCTGGAAGGCGCGCGACACGCCGTCGTCGGTGAAGTACGGGTTGGTCTGCGAGAACGAGACCGTGCGGTTGTACTTGCTGGTGTTCAGTTCGATGCCGACCGTGTTGCCGCTGCCGGCGAAGTTGGCCTGCGTGATGGCCGCCGTGAAGGTGAACTTCTCGGCCTGCGAGAACGCGCCGCCGATTTGGAAGTTGCCGGTTGGGCGTTCGGTGACGGCGATGTTGACGTCGACCTGGTCGTTGGTACCCTGGGTTTCCGGCGTCTCGACGGTCACGTCCTTGAAGTAGCCGAGGCGGTCGACGCGGTCGCGCGACAGCTTCACGCGGTTCGGGTCATACCACGAGCTCTCGAACTGGCGGAATTCGCGGCGGATCACTTCGTCGCGCGTGACCGTGTTGCCGGAAATGGTCATGTGGCGCACGTAGGCGCGCTTGCCCGGGTCGACCACGAAGGTGAACGCCACCTCGTGCTTGTCGCGGTTGATTTCCGGGTTGGCGTTGACGTTGGCAAACGCGTAACCGAAGCTCGCCAGGCGGTCGGCGATACGCTTGTTCGAGGCTTCCTGCAGTTCGCCCGAATAAATCTGGCCTGGACGCAGCAGGATCAGGTTTTTCAATTCCTGTTCGCGGCCAAAGGTCTCGCCGTCCACCTTCACGCCGGTGACGGTGTACTTCTCGCCCTCGGTGATGTTGATGGTCAGGTAGATGTCCTTCTTGTCCGGCGTGATCGCGACCTGGGTCGATTCGACGTTCACTTCCAGGTAGCCGTGGTTCAGGTACCAGGACTTGATGGTTTCCAGGTCGCCGGTCAGCTTCTGCTTCGAGTACTGGTCGGCCTTCGAGTACCAGGTGAACCAGCCGGAGGTGTTCAGCTGCAGGAGTTTGCGCAGTTCCTTGTCCGAGAAGGCCTGGTTGCCGACGATGTTGATCTGGCGGATCTTGGCGATGTCGCCTTCGTCCACGTTGAACATGACGTTCACGCGGTTGCGCTCGATCGGCGTGATGGTGGTGGTGATCTTCACGCCGTACAGGCCGTGCGACAGGTACTGGCGCTTGAGTTCCTGCTCGGCGCGGTCGACCGAGGCCTTGTCGAAGATCTTGGTCTCGCCGACGCCGATTTCCTTCAGCGCCTTGACCAGCATGTCTTTTTCGAATTCCTTGGTGCCGGTGAAGTCCACCGACGCGATCGCCGGGCGCTCCTCGACCAGCACCACCAGCACGCCGTTGTCTTCTTCCAGGCGCACGTCCTTGAAGAAGCCGGTGGCGTACAGGGCCTTGATCGCCGCGGTGCCCTTGTCGTCGTCGAAGGTCTCGCCCACGCGCACCGGCAGATAGCTGAACACGGTGCCTGCCTCGGTGCGCTGGATGCCTTCGACGCGGATGTCCTTGACGACGAAGGGCGCGACTGCGTAGGCGTGGCCGGCGCACACGGCCAGCACGGCGCCGCCGATCAGGCTGCGGCGCAAGTGTGGCGAGACGATGTGCGACAGGGCAAAACGATCTGGATGTAATTTCATTGCTTGGATCAATCGGTCAGTCATTGGACAACATACGTATTCTTCGCCCGCACTTGTGCCGCTCCGGGTCCTTGTCGGGACACCATCAGAGCAGCCGCACCAGGTCGTTGAAGACGGCAAGCGCCATCAGCATGAACAGCAGGCCGACGCCGGCGCGCTGCGCGATCTCGCCGATGCGCGCGGACACGGGTCGCCCGGTCAAAACTTCCAGCGAATAATACAGCAAATGGCCCCCGTCCAGAACGGGAATTGGTAACAGATTCATTACACCCAGGCTGACGGAGACGAAGGCGATGAACTCCAGGAAGGTCTCCAATCCGGAGCGCGCGGTCTGGCGCGCGGCGTCGGCGATCGTCAGCGGACCGCTCACGTTCTTCAGCGAGACCTGGCCGACGACCATCTTGCCGATCATCTTGAGCGTCATCGTGCTGGTCTCCCAGGTGCGCTGGGCACCCTTGGCCAGCGCCCCGAGCGGGCCTTCCTGCACCAGCACCATCTCGGGCGTTTGTCCGACCAGCACGCGTACCACGGCGTTGCCGCTGGCCGGATCGCGCTCCGGCGTCAGCGCTAGCATCACCTGGCGGCCCTGGCGCAGCACGGTCAGCTGCAGCGCGCGCCCGGCGGCCGGCTGCACGGCGCGGGTGAAGTCGTCGAAATCGGCGATCGCCTTGCCGTCGATGGCGACGATCACGTCGCCCGCCTGCATGCCCGCGCGCGCGGCCGGGCCGCCCGCCAGCACCTCGTCGACGCGCGGCTGCGGACGCCACATCTGCATGCCGAGCGCGCCCATCACGTCGCCGTCGACGTTCAGGCCGGCCACCCTCGAAGCCGGGATCACGGCGCGGTAGGTGGCGCCCGCGGCGCCGCGTACCTCGAGTTCGGCGGCGCGCTTGTCGATCGCGGCGCGCACGATCTCCCAGCGCATCTCGGCCCAGGACTGGACCGGGCGGTCGTTCACCTTGACGACGCTGTCGCCGCCGCGCACGCCGGCCTGGTACGCCGCGCTGGCCGGGGCCATCGCGTGCAGGCGCGTGCCCGGCTCTTGTTTGCCGTGCATGAACAGCAGCGCCATCACCACGATCGCGAGCAGAAAGTTGGCCAGCGGGCCGGCCGCCACGATGGCGATGCGCTTCCATACGCTCTGGCGGGTGAATTCGCGCGCTTCGTCGCTTGGCGCGACCGGGCCGGTGCTCGGGTCGCGCGCGTCGAGCATCTTGACGTAGCCGCCGATCGGCAAGGCGGAAATCGCCCACTCGGTCTGGTCGGGGCCGAAGCGGCGCGACCATACGATGCGGCCCATGCCGATCGAGAAGCGCAGCACTTTCACGCCGCACAGGCGCGCGACCCAGTAGTGCCCGAGTTCGTGGAAGATGACTAGGGGGCCGATCGCCACCAGGAAGGCCAGTGCGGCCTGCAGGATAATCATCGCGCCACCTCGCCCGTCAATGCAGTGCCCGCGCGGCAGCCTGCGCGGTAGTCTGCGCTTGCCCCGACGCCCCACCCTGCAGCGCGCCGACCAGGCGAGCGGCCGCTTCGCGTGCGCGCGCATCCTGCGCCATCACCGCCTCGATACTGGCGGCGGCGCCATGCGCGACCTCGTCCATCACGCCGCGCACCACGCGGTCGATGTCGCGGAAACCGATGCGACGCTCGAGAAAGGCCTGCACCGCCACTTCGTTCGCGGCGTTGAGCAGTGCGGGCGCGGTGCCGCCGGCGCGCAAGGCGTCGAACGCCAGCGCCAGGCACGGGAAGCGGTCGAAATCGGGCTGGTGGAACTGCAGGCCGGACCATTGGGTCAGGTCGAGCTGGGCGACGCCGGAGTCGATGCGTTCCGGATAAGCCAGCGCGTGCGCGATCGGCGTACGCATGTCGGGATTGCCGAGCTGGGCCAGCACCGAGCCGTCCACGTACGAGACCATCGAGTGGATCACGCTTTGCGGATGGATCACGACTTCGATCTGCTCGGCCGGGGCGCCGAACAGCCAGTGCGCCTCGATCACTTCCAGGCCCTTGTTCATCATCGTGGCCGAGTCGACCGAGATCTTGCGGCCCATCGACCAGTTCGGGTGCTTGCAGGCCTCGTCCGGCGTGACGTTGGACAGCGTCTCGACCGCGCGATTCAGGAATGGGCCGCCGGATGCGGTCAGCAGGATCTTGGCCACGCCGGCCGCTTGCGGCGCGCGGGCGTAGTGAGCGGGCAGCGATTGGAAGATCGCGTTGTGCTCGCTGTCGATCGGCAGCAGGGTCGCCTTGTGCTCGCGTACGGCGTCCATGAACAATTGGCCGGACATCACCAGCGCTTCTTTATTCGCCAGCAGGATTTTCTTGCCCGCGCGCGCGGCCGCGAGCGTGGGCGCGAGGCCGGCGGCGCCGACGATGGCCGCCATCACGACGTCGGTCTCACCGCTCGAGGCGATCTCGCACAGCGCCGTCTCGCCATGGGCGACGTCGATGCCGAGACCGTCCACCAGCGCCGCCAGGCGTCGCGCGGCGTCAAGCGTACCGACCACCGCGCGCTGCGGGCGGAACACGCGGCACTGCTCGGCCAGCTCGTCGACGCGGGTGTGGGCGCTGAGTGCGTGGACGCGGTATTTGTCAGGGTGACGCGCGAGCACGTCGAGCGTCGAGACGCCGATCGAGCCGGTGGCGCCGAGGATGGTTATGCGTTGCATGATTGCTCCTTCGGTCGATGTGCGAGCCAACTCGCGGTGCGGGTCACCCTGGCGGGTTTGACCGGCACCGGGCTTGTTCCGGTTCCCGGTGAAGCCCGTCGATGTTGAGCACGACCAAGTTGATTCAAAGGCGGGCGCCGATCAGGGCGGCCAGCGGCAGTACCGGGATCAGGGCGTCGATCCGGTCGAGCACGCCGCCATGGCCGGGCAGCAGGTTGCTGCTGTCTTTCATGCCGGCGCGGCGCTTGAGCTGCGATTCGAACAGGTCGCCGATGACGCTGAAGGCGGCGATCACGACCAGGATGGCCAGCATCGGCGCCCAGCCCCAGGCGCGCTGGACGCGCGCGGCGAAGGTGTCGGCAAAGGCCGGGCCGCCGTACGCGACCGACAGCGAGGCCAGCGCCAGCACGGCGATACAGCCGCCGATCGCGCCTTCCCACGACTTGCCCGGCGAGATGCTGGGCGCGAGCTTGTGCTTGCCGAAAGCCTTGCCGGCGAAGTACGCCCCGATGTCGGCCACCCAGACGATCGCCATCACCGACAGCAGGTACAGCGGCGAGTGCGAGAACAGGTCGACGATGGCGGCGAAGCAGCCGACGATGGCGCAACCGTACACCACGCTCAGCAGCGTGTTGGCCGGCGTGCCCAGCGGTGGCAGGCCGGTCTTGAGCGAGGGCGCGAAGCGCGCGATCCACAGCGCCATGCTCAGCGCCGACCAGACCGCCGGCTGCATGCGGCCGTTCCACACCGAGACCGCGAACACCGCGGCCCACAGCACGGCGATGATGTGCGCGTTCTGGGTGCCCGGATTGAACAGGCGGAAGCATTCCCAGATGGCGGCGCCGAAGAACACCGTCGCCACCACCGCGAACGCCATGAAATTGTTGAAATAAAGGATGGGCAGCAGGACTGCCAGCAGTACGAGGGCGGTAATGACGCGGGTCTTGAGCATCAGCTTTTCTTGGCCTTGTTGGCGACTTGTTCGCCGGTCCGCCCGAATCGGCGTTCGCGGCTCTGGTAGGACGCGATCGCGGTGTCGAGCGAGTCGGGGGAAAAGTCCGGCCAGAAACTGTCAGTGAAATACAGCTCGGAATAGGCGAGCTGCCATAGCAGGAAGTTGGAGATGCGCTCTTCCCCGCCGGTACGGATGAACAGGTCGGGCTCGGGCGCGTAGGCCATCGCCAAATAGGGGCTGAGCATCTCTTCGGTGTACTCTAGCACGCCCGGATTGGCGGCCACCATCTTGCTCGTTGCCTGCATGATGTCCCAGCGGCCGCCATAATTGGCGCACACGCTGACGGTCAGGCGGGAATTGTTGGCGGTGCGGCGCTCGGCATTGGCGATCATGTCCTGCAGCTTGGCGTCGAAGCGGCTCAGGTCGCCGACCACCTTGAGGCGGATGTTATTGGCGTGCATCTTCGCCACTTCGCGCTCGAGCGCGCTGACGAAAAGGCTCATCAGGTAGGACACTTCGTCGGCCGGGCGGCGCCAGTTTTCCGACGAGAACGCGAACAGCGTCAGGTACTCGACGCCGCGCTCCACGCAAGCCTCGACGATCTTGCGCACGGCATCCACGCCCTTGACGTGGCCGGCCACGCGCGGCAGCAAGCGCTTGGTGGCCCAGCGACCATTGCCATCCATGATGATGGCGATATGGCGCGGCACCGGCGGCGCGTCGGGAACTGCGGTGGTCGAACTTTTAAAAATCATAAATCGGGCCAGATGATCCGGCGAAACGGCATTGAACAAAGGGCAACGGACCGACGGGGCTGCAAGCCCGGCCGGCCCAGAAGTTTCACCCGAAGCGGGTTGGACCCGCCCCGGCTGACATCGGGCGGCGTGGGCCGCCAGGTGACAGCTTACACCGTCATGACTTCTTTTTCTTTCTCGGCAACCAATTTGTCGATGTCGACGACGGCCTTGTCGGTCAGCTTCTGGATCTCGTCCGAGGCGCGGCGCTCGTCGTCTTCCGAGATGGCCTTGTCCTTGACCAGCTTTTTCAACTGTTCGTTGCCGTCGCGGCGCACGTTGCGCACGGCGATCTTGGCGTCTTCGGCTTCCGACTTGCACAGCTTGACCATTTCCTTGCGGCGCTCTTCGGTCAGCGCCGGGGTCGGCACGCGGATCATTTCGCCGAACGAGGACGGGTTCAGGCCCAGGTCGGAATCGCGGATCGCCTTTTCGACCGTGCTCAGCATCTTCTTCTCGTACGGCTGCACACCGATGGTGCGGGCGTCGACCAGGGTCACGTTGGCGACCTGCGACAGCTGGGTCGGCGAACCGTAGTACTCGACCATCACCGAATCCAGCAGGCCGGTGTGGGCGCGGCCGGTGCGGACCTTGGCCAGGTTGGCGCGCAGGGTCTCGATGGATTTCGCCATCTTGTCCTGGGCATTTTTCTTAACGTCAGCTACAGACATGCTGCTCTCCTGTATTTATTCTAAAACGGATTCAAACGCTTATTTACACGTGTACCAGTGTACCTTCGTCGTCGCCCAGGATGACGCGCTTGAGCGCACCCGGCTTGACGATCGAGAACACCTTGATCGGCAGCTTCTGGTCGCGGCACAGGGCAAACGCGGTGGCGTCCATCACCTGCAGGTGCTTGGCGATTGCCTCGTCGAAGGAAATCGACTCGTAGCGGGTGGCGTTCGGGTCCTTCTTCGGATCGGCAGTATATACGCCATCGACCTTGGTTGCCTTCAGCACGATCTCGGCCGAGATCTCGGCGCCGCGCAGCGCGGCCGCGGTGTCGGTCGTGAAGAACGGGTTGCCGGTACCGGCAGCGAATACCACCACCTTACCCTCCTCCAGGTACTGCAGTGCCTTCGGACGGACGTAGGGCTCGACCACCTGTTCGATGCCGATCGCCGACATCACGCGCGCGGTGATGCCTTGCTGGCGCATCGCGTCGGCCAGCGCCAGCGCATTCATGACGGTGGCCAGCATGCCCATGTAGTCGGCGGTCGCGCGGTCCATGCCCTGCGCGCCCGGCGCCACGCCGCGGAAGATGTTGCCGCCACCGATCACCACCGCCAGCTCCACGCCCAGCTTCTGCACCTCCGCGACGTCGGCCACCATGCGCTCGATGGTGGCGCGGTTGATGCCGAACTGGTCGTCGCCCATCAGCGCTTCGCCAGACAGTTTGAGGAGGACTCGTTGGTAGGCTGGTTTTGTCATGAATGGGGCTCCTAGATAAGATGATTCGAATTCGCTACGGCGCTGCAGGCGCGTAGAGTGTACCCGCCTGCAAAAACGGGCCTTGCGGCCCGTTTCATTTTGTTACTGCTTGGCAGCAGCCATCTGGGCTGCTACTTCTGCTGCGAAGTCGTCGACTTTCTTCTCGATGCCTTCGCCAACCACGTACATCGTGAAGCTCTTCACGCTGGCACCATTGGCCTTCAGCATCTGCTCGATGCTCTGCTTGTCGTTCTTGACGAACGCCTGGTTTAGCAGCGAGACTTCCTTCAGGTACTTGGCGACGCCGCCTTCGATACGCTTGGCGACGATCTCGTCTGACTGCGGCTGCTTGCCTTCGGCGACGGCCTTGTCGGCGTCTTCCTTGGCTTTCAGCTGGGCGACCGAACGCTCTTTCTCGATCAGGTCGGCCGGCACTTGCTCCGACGACAGGGCGACCGGCTTCATCGCGGCGATGTGCATCGCGACGTCCTTGCCGACTTGCTCATCGGCACCGCTGTACTCGACGATCACGCCGATGCGGGCGCCGTGCAGGTACGAGGCCAGCTTGTCGGTGGTCTCGAAGCGCTGGAAGCGGCGCACGGTCATGTTCTCGCCGATCTTGCCGATCAGGGCGGTACGCACGTCGTCGAAGGTCTTGCCGTCGACCGGCAGTGCGGCCAGGGCGGCGACGTCGGCAGGGTTCTGCTCGGCGACCAGCTTGGCAGCCAGGTTGACCATGGCCAGGAAGTCGTCGTTCTTGGCGACGAAGTCGGTTTCGCTGTTGACTTCGACCAGCGCGCCGATGTTGCCGGCAACGTAAGCGGCAACCACGCCTTCGGCGGTCACGCGCGACGCGGCTTTCGAAGCCTTGCCGCCCAGCTTGACGCGCAGGATCTCTTCGGCACGACCCATGTCGCCTTCGGCTTCGGTCAGTGCTTTCTTGCATTCCATCATCGGTGCATCGGTCTTGGCGCGCAGTTCGCCGACCATCGCTGCAGTAATCGCTGCCATATTATTTCTCCTAATACTTGAGTTCTTCGATTTGGGTGTTTGCTGAATTCTGCTTGCAAAAAAGGGGCGCTCGACTTCAGGCTCGGCGCCCCTTGTATTGCCGCGGCGGACGCTGTGGCCCGCCTAAGAATTACGCTTGCTCAGGCACTTCGACGAAGTCGTCGGCCGACTTGACCATCTCGGCGACTTCGTTGGTCGCGTTGGCGCGACCTTCCAGGATCGCATCGGCGACGCCGCGTGCGTACAGGGTGATCGCCTTCGACGAGTCGTCGTTACCCGGGATCACGTAGGTCACGCCTTCCGGCGAGTGGTTGGTGTCGACCACGCCGATGACCGGGATGCCCAGCTTTTCGGCTTCGGTGATCGCGCCCTTGTGGTAGCCGACGTCGACGATGAAGATCGCGTCAGGCACGCCGCCCAGGTCCTTGATGCCGCCGATCGACTTCTGCAGCTTTTCCATTTCGCGCGAGAACATCAGCGCTTCTTTCTTGCTCATCTTCTCGACTTCACCCGACTCGACGGCGGCTTCCATGTCCTTCAGGCGCTTGATCGAGGTCTTGATGGTCTTGAAGTTGGTCAGCATGCCGCCCAGCCAGCGCTGGTCGACGTACGGCACGCCGGCGCGCTTCGCTTCTTCAGCGATGATGTCGCGCGCCTGGCGCTTGGTGCCGACCATCAGGATGGTGCCGCGGTTCGACGAGATCTGCTTGATGGCCTTCATCGCATCCTGGTACATCGCCATGGTCTTTTCCAGGTTGATGATGTGGATCTTGTTGCGATGACCGAAGATGAACGGTGCCATTTTCGGGTTCCAGAAACGGGTCTGGTGACCAAAGTGAATGCCGGCTTCCAGCATGTCGCGCATAGTAACTGCCATGATAATTCTCCAGGGTTGGGTCTTGAATACCGGCCGGTACACCCGCTTGCGGGCACCCTTGTCGGCCGTATTCGCGATTTAAAAAAGTCGATTTTCGACGTTGCTCGGATCGCATCTCGCGATGTCAATGCGAGCAACCCGAGATTCTAGCCGGATTCCGGCGGGATTTCAAGCTTGCACACATTCGCGACGCCGGATCACATATAATCGCGGGATCATAGAACGCATCTGCACACATCTTCCCATGTCCATCACCATCAATACGCCCGAGGATATCGAGGGCATGCGCATCGCCGGCCGCCTCGGCTCCGAAGTACTCGACTACATCACGCCCTTCGTCAAGCCCGGCGTCACCACCGGCGAACTCGACCGCCTGTGCCATGAATACATGGTCAACGTGCAAGGCACGGTGCCGGCCCCGCTGAACTACGCGCCGCCGGGCTACACGCCCTTCCCGAAAGCCGTGTGCACCTCGGTCAACGACGTGATCTGTCACGGCATTCCGGGCGACAAGGTGCTGAAAAGCGGCGACGTCGTGAACATCGACGTCACCGTCATCACCAAAGATGGTTACCACGGCGACAACAGCCGCATGTTCTTCGTGGGCCCGCCGTCGATCCTGGCCAAGCGCCTGTCCGAGATCACCTACGAATGCATGTGGCTGGGCATTGCCAAGGTCAAGCCGGGCGCGCGCCTGGGCGACGTCGGCCACGCGATCCAGCAGCACGCCGAAAAGGCCGGCTTCTCGGTGGTGCGCGAATTCTGCGGCCACGGCATCGGCAAGGTATTTCACTCCGAGCCGCAGGTGCTGCACTACGGCCGTCCGGGCACCGGCGAAGAACTGGTGCCGGGCATGATCTTCACGATCGAGCCGATGATCAACGCCGGCCGCCGCGAGATCCGCGAGATGCCGGACGGCTGGACCATCAAGACCAAGGACCGCAGCCTGTCGGCCCAGTGGGAGCACATGATCCTGGTGACCGAGACCGGCTACGAAGTGCTGACCGTCTCGGCCGGCACGCCGGCCCCGGCCGCGATCGCCGTCGCGCCCGACGCCGTTCCGGCCTGATCGACACCCGCCTCGCCACCCTGCCCGCCCAGCGCAAGCCATGACCAGCACGACCATCGACCCGCCCCAGCAGCAACTGCGCCAGCGCCTGAAGGCCGAGCGCCAGATCGTCATCGCCGAGTTCCAAGACAACGGCAAGCCGGAAAAGCTGCTGCGCGGCCTGCGCCAGAGCGTTGACGGCGTGCTGGCCGACGCCTGGCGCGCCGCCGCGCTGCCGCCGGACACGGCGCTGGTCGGCGTCGGCGGCTATGGACGCGGCGAGCTTTTCCCGCATTCCGACGTCGACCTGCTGGTCCTGCTGGGCAAGCCGGCCGACGCCATCACCACCGCGCGCCTGGAGAACTTCGTCCAGCTGCTGTGGGACCTCGGGCTGGAGATCGGCCACAGCATCCGCACCGTCGACGAGTGCATGATCGAGTCGAAGGCCGACATCACGGTGCAGACCAGCCTGCTGGAAGCGCGCCTGGTGGTCGGCAGCGAGCCGCTGTTCCTGGAACTGCAGAAGCGATACGACGCGGCGATGGACCCGCAAGCCTTTTTCCACGCCAAGACCGCCGAGATGCGGCTGCGCCACGCCAAATACGAATTCACGCCGTTCTCGCTCGAGCCGAACGTCAAGGAAAGCCCGGGCGCGCTGCGCGACCTGCAGGTGATCCTGTGGGTGGCCAAGGCAGCCGGCCTGGGCCACACCTGGGCCCAGCTGGCGATCCGCGGCCTGATCACGCGCGAGGAAGCGCGCCACCTGATGGAAAAGGAACGCGCCTTCAAGGACATCCGCATCCGCCTGCACCTGCAGACCAAGCGGCGCGAAGACCGGCTGGTGTTCGACGTCCAGACCGCGATCGCCGAGACCTTCGGCCTGACCTCCACCGGCGAAGGCCTGGAAGCCCGGCGCGCCAGCGAATACCTGATGCAGCGCTACTACTGGGCGGCCAAGGCGGTCACCCAGCTGAATACCATCCTGCTGCAGAACATCGAGGCGCAGCTGTTCCCGACGCCGACCGAGCCGGTGCCGATCAACCCGCGCTTCAACGAAGTGGGCGGCTTCATCGACATCGCGGCGGACGACACCTTCGAGACCAATCCCTCGGCGGTGCTCGAGATCTTCGTGGTGATGACCGAGCGGCCCGACATCAAGGGCATGACCGCGCGCACCATGCGCGCGCTGTGGCACGCGCGCACGCTGATCGACGACGATTTCCGCGCCCAGAGCGCGCACCGGGCGCTGTTCCTGCGCGTCCTGCAGGCCCCGAGCGGCCTGGTGCACGCGCTGCGCCGCATGAACGACATGGGCGTGCTGGGGCGCTACCTGCCCAACTTCCGCCGCATCGTCGGGCAGATGCAGCACGACCTGTTCCACGTGTACACGGTCGACCAGCACATCATGATGGTGGTGCGTAACATGCGCCGCTTCACGATGCCCGAGCACGCGCACGAGTACCCGTTCTGCAGCCAGCTGATCGCCAACTTTCGCGACCGCTGGCTGCTGTACGTGGCGGCGCTGTTCCACGACATCGCCAAGGGCCGCGGCGGCGACCACTCGGAGCTGGGCAAGCAGGACGTGCTCGACTTCTGCCGCGACCATGCGATCAGCGCGGAAGACACCGAACTGGTCGTGTTCCTGGTCGAGCAGCATCTGACCATGTCGCAGGTCGCGCAAAAGCAGGACATGTCGGACCCGGACGTGGTCCAGGCGTTTGCCAACCTGGTGCGCGACGAACGCCACCTGACCGCGCTGTACCTGCTGACCGTGGCCGACATCCGTGGCACCAGCCCCAAGGTCTGGAATGCCTGGAAGTCCAAGCTGCTCGAAGACCTGTACAAGGTCACGCTGCGCGTGCTGGGCGGCGAGCCGCCGTCGGCCGACCGCGAACTGCGCGCGCGCCAGCAGGAAGCGCTGGCCACGCTGCGTCTGTTCGGCCTGGGGCCGCACGACCACGAGGCGCTGTGGAAGCAGCTCGACGTCGCCTACTTCCTGCGCCACGACGCCTCCGACATCGCCTGGCAGACGCGCTCGCTGTACGACAAGCTCGGGCGCGACAAGCCGGTGGTCAAGTCGCGCCTGGCGACCATCGGCGAAGGCTTGCAGGTGACCGTCTACGTGCAGGACCAGCCCGACCTGTTCGCGCGCATCTGCAGCTACTTCGACCGCAAGAATTTCTCGATCCTGGACGCCAAGATCCACACCACCAAGGATGGCTACGCGCTCGACACCTTCCTGATCGCCGACGAACACTTCGCCGGCAGCTACCGCGACATCATCAACCTGATCGAGCACGAGCTGTGTGAGGTGCTGGTGCGCCAGGAGCCTCTGAACCCGCCGCTGCGCGGGCGTCTGTCGCGCATGTCACGCAGCTTCCCGATGACGCCGACGATCGACCTGCGCCCGGACGAACGCGGCCAGTTCTGGGTGCTGTCGATCGCCGCCAACGACCGCAACGGCCTGCTGTACGCGATCGCCAGCGTGCTGGCGCGCTACCGCATCAATCTGCACACCGCGAAGATCATGACGCTCGGCGAGCGCGTCGAGGACGTATTCCTGATCGGCGGGCCGGCGCTGAACAACCAGCGCGTGCAGGTGCAGCTCGAGACCGAGCTGTTCGATGCGCTCAAAATCTGACCTTTTTTTATTCGACTTTTTCGTAGAACCGCCTCATGACTGAACCCGTACGCCTCTCCAAACGCATGTCCGAACTCGGCCTCTCCTCCCGGCGCGAAGCCGACGAGTGGATCGCCAAAGGCTGGGTGCGGGTCGACGGCAAGGTGGTCAGCGAATTGGGCAGCAAGGTGCTGCCGCACCAGAAGATCACGGTCGAACGCCAGGCCGCCGCCGAACAAAGCAAGCGCGTGACGGTCCTGATCAACAAGCCGGTCGGCTTCGTCTCCGGCCAGGCCGAGGACGGCTACAAGCCGGCGGTGGTGCTGGTCAAGCCGGAAAACCGCTGGAAGGACGATCCGTCGCCGGAACAGTTCCATCCGACCCAGCTGCGCTCGCTGGTGCCGGCCGGACGACTGGACATCGATTCGGTCGGCCTGCTGGTGCTGACCCAAGACGGGCGCATCGCGCGCCAGTTGATCGGCGAAGACACGGCGATCGAAAAGGAATATCTGGTGCGCGTGCAGTACACCAAGCCGGGCAAGCTGCCCGACGCCGACCTGCGCAAGCTGAACCACGGGCTGTGGATGGACGGGAAGCCGCTGCTCCCGGCCAAGGTGCGCTGGCAGAACGAGGACCAGCTCAGCTTCACGCTCAAGGAGGGCCGCAAGCGCCAGATCCGCCGCATGTGCGACATGGTGGGCCTGAAGGTCATCGGCCTGAAGCGCGTGCGCATCGGCCGGGTCAAGCTGGGCGAACTGCCGCAGGGGCAGTGGCGCTACCTGGCGGCCGACGAAACCTTCTGACGCCGTCGCCCAGTCGTCCTCAGTGCATCCTCAGTGAATCACCGGCTGCGCCTGCATCTGCGTCCACGGATCGAGCACGTGCAGCTCGTGCAGCACCTCGCGCGGGCCGGCGACGCTGCCGCCGCTGTCCTGGTCCCATTCGAGCCTGAGTTTCGAACGGCCCTTGCGCAGTTCGACGCGCGCGTAATCGACCCACGCGTCGTCCCGGTCGTATTCGAAGGTCTTGATCCAGCCGCTGCGCAGCAGCGCATCGATCGCCTTGCGCAGTGCGAACGGCGGCAAGCCCTCGATCGTTCCCGGAGTGAGCTGCGGATCGCCCAGCACCCCCATGTACCTCACCATTCTGGATAGCCACGTCATCATCGTCTCCCAACAGTCGTTGAGGTGATTCCAGTCTAACAGTGGTGTTTATGCATTGACGTTAATTGACGCACAGAGAATGCGTGATGCATGGAAAACCATTACTTATTTTGTATCAAAGTATTGCGTCAAGCGGGGCGATACCGGTTCATTGTCGTCCCGCGGGCGTGATGTCGGCAATCGCCTGCTCAAGTTCTTCCAGTCGAACCGGCTTCTTCAAATGGCGCGCGAAGCCGGCCGCGAGCGCCTGGCGCACATCATCCGCTTGGCCGTAGCCGGTCACCGCGACCAGCCGGATGCCGGCCAGTTCCGGATTGGCCGCGAGCGCCCGCGCCACCTGGTAACCGGAGATGTCGGGCAGATCGATGTCCACGAAAGCGATCTCGGGCCGCGCCTGGCCGGCCAACGCGAGCGCGCTGTTGCCGTCGGCGGCGCCGAACACCTTGCCGCCGCGTGACTGCAGCATCGCGCACATCATCTCGCGCAAGTCGGCGTTGTCCTCGACCACCAGGATCCTGCGCCCGGCGAGGTCGGTGATGGGTCCGCTTTGCGGCGCCGTCGCCGGAGTCGCCGGGCTGGCCAGCGGCAGGCGCACCGTGAAGGTGCTGCCGCGCTGCGGTCCCGGGCTGTCGACTGCGACCGAGCCGCCCTGCTGTTCGACCAGCGATTTCACCACCGCCAGCCCGATCCCGAGTCCGCCCTGGGCGCGGCTCAGCACCTTCCCCTGCACGAACACGTCCCAGATGCGCGGCAGCAGTTCGGCGTCGATGCCCTTGCCGTCGTCGATCACCGCCAGCTCGCCCATCCCCGGCGCCTGTTCCGATGCGCGCACGCGGACGCGGATGTGGCCGCCGGCCTGGGTGTACTTGGCGGCGTTCTCGACCAAGTTGCCGATGATCTGCTGCAGCCGGTGCAAATCGGCGCCGACCCAGGTCGGCTCGGCATCGGATCCCAGATCGAGTTCGACCTGATGCTGGCTGGTCACGCCTTGCGTCTGCAGGGTCAGCGCCACTTCGCGCGCTGCCGCGCCCAGGTCGACCGCGACCGTGGACAGCTGCGCGCGCCCGCTCAGGACCCGGTTGGCGTCGAGCAGCTCATCGACCAGGTGCGCCAGGTGCTTGGCCTGGCGCCCGATGATCTGGTGCGCGCGCTCGGCCGCCGCGCCGTGCGCGCCCATCTGGATCAGCGCGATCGCCGAACTGATCGCGCCGAGCGGATTACGCAGCTCGTGGCCGAGCATCGCCAGGAATTCGTCCTTGGCGCGGTTCTGCGCTTCGGCCAGCTGGCGCGCGGCCTGGGCTTCGGCCAGGTGACGCTTGCGCGCGTCGTCGAGGCGAATGAGGCGCGTCGACACCGCATGCAGCACCTTCTGCAGCGCGTTCAATTCGGCGATGCGCAGGTCGCGCGGCGGCGGCAGCGAGCCGTCGACCATGCCCTCGGTGGCCGCGCCCAGGTATTCGGTGGCGCGCAGCAGGCGCCGTGCGAACAGCAGCGCGCCCAGCACCGCCAGCGCGACCGCGCACAGCAGCGTGGCCGCGGTCAGCGCCACCGCGCGCGCGGCGCTGGCTTCGAGTTCGGCGGTCGGCACCGCGACCGAGGCGCTCCAGCCGGTCAGCGGCGAGCGCGCCACGGCCACGATCACCGGCACGCCTTCGCGCGTGCGGCCGACCACGCCGCTGCGGCCGCTGCGCAGCGCCCCCAGCAGCGCCGGATTCGGCTGCGTGCCGACCAGCTCCTCCCAGCGGCGCCCGCGCGCGATGGTGGCGCCCTGGCGATCGAACACCGCGACCAGCCACGACGCCGGCGTTCCGTCTGGGAGCCGGCGGTTCAGGTCGGCGGCGTGGATCCATTGGTCGATCAGCACCCGGCGGCCGTCGAGCAGCGTCACCGGCTGCTCGACGGCGATCACGTACCGGCGCGAACGGGTGCCGACGAACAGGTCGGATACGCTGGCGCCTTCGCGCGCGAGCACGGCGCGCACGCGCGCGCGCGAGGCCGCGGACGGCATCGGGATCGGCGTGCCATACGGGACGGCGGTGTTCATCAATTGCTGCCCGTCCGCGTCCAGCAGCGCCGCCTGGCGCGCAGTGCCGGCGTTGGCGCTGCGCGCCTGGGCATGAAACCCGGCGATGTCGCCGCGCGCCAGCACGCTGGAGGTCGACAGCGCCTTGGCCCCGGCGAGCGCCGCGGTGATTTCCTGGTCCATCGTCAGCACCGTGGCGCGCGCCATCTCCTGCATGCTGCGCAGGACCGCCGCGCGCTCGGCGTCGAGCAGCAGCTTGATGGCGATCGCCGACCCCAGGATCACCGGAAGGAAGACGGCCGCGGCAAGCAGGCTCAGGTGGGTACGCACGCGCATGGCAGCAAATCCAGTGTATGGCTCGACCGTGCATTTTATAGTCCGCAAGCTTCCCGAGGGCGTGAATCTGCACGCGACAGCGCAAAAAAAGCGCCGTGTTTACAAGCACTTTGGCGTGGCCGCGGCATTGCGTGAAGCATTTTACTCAAGTAGCATCAACGGATTGCCGCGCCCACGAGGAAGCGGCCAAGATCCAAGGGAACCTGATGAAAACCGAAATACCACCGCTACCCTACACGCAAACCCGTTCCTTCCTGACCGTATCCCTGGTCGAACTGTGGGAACGCTTCGGCTACTACGGCATGCAGGCACTGATCGTGTACTACATGGTCGAACGCCTCGGCTTCGAAGACAGCCGCGCCAACCTGGTCTGGAGCGCGGCCGCCGCGCTGATCTACGTCGCGCCGGCGATCGGCGGCTGGATCGGCGACAAGGTGCTGGGCACCAAGCGCTCGATGGTGATCGGCGCGATGATCCTGACCCTCGGCTATGCGCTGATGGCGGTGCCGACCGAGAATACCTGGTTCCTGTTCAGCGCCCTCGGCGTGGTAGTGGTCGGCAACGGCCTGTTCAAGCCCAATACCGCGACCCTGGTGCGCAAGATCTACGAAGGCGACGACTCCAAGATCGACAGCGCCTTCACGCTGTACTACATGGCGGTCAACGTCGGCTCGACCATCTCGATGCTGGCCACGCCGTGGATCAAGGACGCCGTCAACGCCTCGACCGGCAGCCAGCTCGGCTGGCATGCCGCCTTCGGCGTGTGCAGCGTCGGCCTGCTGGTCGGCCTGTTCAGCGTGCTCATGATGCGCGCCACCATCGCCCACGTCGGCAGCCCGCCGGACGAGCGCCCGCTCGACGCCGGCAAGCTGGCCGCGGTGCTGGGCGGCGGCGCGCTGATGGTGGTCGCCTCGGCCTACATCCTCGAATACCAGGCGCTAGCGCGCGCCTTCGTCTACGCGGCCGGCGTGGTCGTGCTGGGCATCTTCATCCACCTGATCCGCAAGAGCCAGCCGAGCGAGCGCGCCGGCCTGACGGCGGCGCTGGTGCTGACGCTGCAGACGGTGTTCTTCTTCATCTTCTACCAGCAGATGTCGACCTCGCTGTCGCTATTCGCGCTGCGTAACGTCGACCTCGACTTCACCGTGCTCGGCGCCCATCTGTGGACCTGGTCGCCGGCCCAGTTCCAGGCGCTCAACGCGATCTGGATCATGCTGCTCTCGCCGGTGCTGGCCTGGGTCTATACCGCCTCCGGCCGCTCGGGCCGCGACCTGTCGATCGCCGCCAAGTTCGCGCTCGGCTTCTTCTCGGTGGCGCTCGGCTTCTTCGCCTACGGCGTGGCCGGCCAGTTTGCCGTCAACGGCCTGACCTCGTCCTGGATCATGATCATCGGCTACGGCCTGTATTCGCTGGGCGAGCTGCTGGTGTCGGGCCTGGGCCTGGCGATGGTGGCGCGCTACGTGCCCGCGCGCATGAGCGGTTTCATGGTCGGCGCCTACTACGTCGCGGTCGGCATTTCGCAATACCTGGGCGGCCTGGTGGCCAACCTGGCCAGCGTGCCGAAGGACGTGGTCGACCCGGTCCAGACCCTGCCGATCTACACCAGCCTGTTCAACAAGCTGGGCCTGGGCGCCGTGGCCTGCACCGTGATCGCGCTGGCCGTGCTGCCGCTGGTGCGCCGCCTGACGGCAACGCACAACGCGCACAACTGATTAGAAAGCGCATGACCATCCTGACCAGTACGCGCCTGCGTTTCGAACCCTTCACCGATCAGCATTTCGACGGCTTGCAGGCGATGAACCGCGAGCCCGAGGTGATGCGCTTCATCAGCGGGCGCGCCGAGACGCCGGAAGAAACCCGCGCCATGATCGCGCGCGTGCAGGCGCGCTGGGCGCAGCGTCCGTACGACTGGTGGTCGCTGATCGACATCGAGACGGGCGACCTGGTCGGCGCGGCCGGCCTGTACCACCTCGGCTACGATCCGGCCAACGCGCACGAGATCGGCTGGCGCCTACGCCGCGCCAGCTGGGGCCAGGGCCTGGCCAGCGAAGCGGCGCGCACGATCCTCGCTCACGCCTTCGATGTCGTCGGCGCCCCGGTCGTGCGCGCGCTGCGCCATCCGGACAACCACGCCTCCCGGCGCGTGATGGAGCGGCTCGGCATGCGCGCGCTCGGGCAGCAGACCTGGAACGGCCACCCGGTCGAGATGCACGAACTGGTGCGCGCCGAATGGAACGGCGTGTCGGGCTGAGCGCCCGGCCGGTCCTCAGGCGCTCACACGGCGACGGCGTCAGCCGGCCAGCGCCACCCGGCGCGCGGCCAGCTGTGTCAGCAACGCCGCCAGCGCCTGCGCTGCGGGCGGCTTGACCAGGTGCGCGGCGAAGCCCGCGGCTTCCGAACGCGCACGGTCTTCCGGCTGGCCGTAGCCGCTCAGGGCGACGAAATCGGCATTGGCGTAGCCGGGACGGCGGCGCAGCTCGGCCATCAGTTCGTAGCCGGACATGCCCGGCAGGCCGATGTCGAGCAGCGCGACGTCCGGCGCGTAATCCTCGGGCAGCGCCAGCGCGGCGCGCGGATCGGGCAAGGCGGTGACCTCGTGACCGCCGAGCGTCAGCAGTGTGCGCAGCGCGTCGAGCACGTCCGGGTTGTCGTCCACCAGCAACACGCGGCAAGGCGCCGGGCCTGCTCGACGCGCGCCCGCACCCGTGCCCTGGCCCGCGCCCGGCTCGGCGCCCGCGCGCACCGCGGCTTCGGTCGCCGCCAGCGGCAGGCGCACCTCGAACAGGCTGCCGTGGCCTTCGCCGCGGCTGCGCACCGCCACCGCGCCGCCATGCAGCTGCACGATCTCGCGCACGATCGCCAGGCCCAGCCCGAGACCGCCGCGCGAGCGGTCCAGCGCCTGGCGCTCCTGCACGAACTTGTCGAACAGGCGCGGCAGCATCTCGGCCGAAATGCCGATGCCGTTGTCCTCGACTTCCAGCACCGCATGGCCGTCCTCGGCGCGCGCGCGCACCTGCACGCGGCCGCCGTTGTTGGTGTACTTGGCGGCGTTGGTCAGCAGGTTGCCGATCACCTGCACCAGGCGCACCGGGTCGACCATCACCGCCATGCCGCCGGCCGCCACGTCGATGTGCAGCGCGTGGCCGCGCTCGCTCATCAGCGGCGCGGTCGACTCCACCGCCTGCGCCACCAGGCGCGCCAGCTCGGCGCGCTCCGGCTTGAGCTCGATCTTGCCGCGCGCGATGCGGGCCACGTCGAGCAGGTCGTCGACCAGGCGCACCAGGTGCTGGGCCTGGCGCTCGATGATGCTCAGCTCGCGCTCGGCCCCTTTCAACTGGCGCATGCGGATCAGCTCGAGCGCGATCAGGATCGGCGCGAGCGGATTGCGCAGCTCGTGGCCGAGCATCGCCAGGAACTCGTCCTTGGCCTCGTTGGCGACCTCGGCGTCGCGCCGCGCGCGCGCCAGCTCGGTCACCTCGAACACCACCACGGCGATGCTGTCGATGCTGCCGCCGGCTTCCATGATCGGCTGGTAGACGAAATCGAAGTAGCACTCGCGGGTGGCGCCGTCCGGGCCGAGCGCCAAGTCGAAGCGGCGCGAGCGTCCCACGTAGGGCTTGCCGCTGGCACGCACCTCGTCCAGCAGCTCGAAGTTGCCCTGTTCGACCAGTTCCGGCAGCGCCGCCGCCATCGCCATGCCGACCACGGCGCGTCCGCCGACCAGGTCCTGGTAATGGTCGTTGACCAGCTCGAACACGTAGTCCGGGCCGCGCAGGATCGCGATCCCGGCCGGCACCTGGCGGAAGATCGACGCCAGCCGTCCCGCATGCGCGCGCTCGACCGCACGCATGCGCGCGCGCATCAGCTGCGAGTCGATCCGGGTCAGCAGCTCGCGCGCCGCGAACGGCTTCACGAGGTAGTCGTCGGCCCCCTTCTCCATACCCTCGATGCGCGCCTCCTCGCCGGCCCGCGCCGACAGCAGCAGCACCGGCAGCTCGGCCAGGTCAGGATCGGGGTCGGCGCGCAGGGCCGCGATCAGGCCGAAGCCGTCCAGGCGCGGCATCATCACGTCCGACACCACCACGTCGGGTCGCTCGCGCCGCGCCAGTTCGAGCGCCTGCACGCCGTCGGCCGCCAGCAGCACCTGCCAGTGCTGGCCGAGCAGGCGCGCCAGGTATTCGCGCATGTCGGCATTGTCGTCGGCAACCAGGATGCGCGCGACGGCCGGCAGCGGCAGCGGCGCTTGTCCGCCAGCCTGCGTCTGCACCGGCACCGGCTCGGGCATCGGTTCGGGCGCCTGGCCCAGCCAGCGGCTTGCCTCGCCCGCGAAGGCTTCCAGCGTGCGCGCATTCGGCGCCACTACGGCCGGCGCGCTCGCTGCGGCCGCATCGGCCTGCGCCGCCAGCGGCAGCGTCACCGTGAACGCGCTGCCGCGTCCCGCAGTGCTGGCCGCCTCGATGCGGCCGCCCTGCAGCTCGACCAGGTCGCGCACCAGCGCCAGGCCGATGCCCGAGCCCTCGTACGAGCGCGAACGCGCGCCTTCGACCCGCTGGAAGCGTTCGAACAGCTTGGTCAGCTGGGCCGGTTCGATGCCGATGCCGGTGTCCGCCACCGTCAGCACGGCTTCCAACCCATGCTGCTCGAGCGTCACCGCGATCCCGCCCTCGAAGGTGAACTTGAAGGCGTTCGACAGCAGGTTGAGCACGATTTTTTCCCACATCCCGACGTCGATCCGGGCCGGCAGCGAGAACGGCGCGCAGCTCACCTCGTACGCCAGGCCGGCGCTTTCGACCACCGAGCGGAAGCCGCTGGCCAGGTCGGCGGTGAGGGCCGGCAGGTCGGCCTGCACGAAGCTGGCCTGGGCGCGCCCGGCCTGCACGCGCGAGAAGTCGAGCAGCGTGTTGACCAGCTTTTCCAGGCGCAGCGCGTTGCGCCGGATCAGGTCGATGCGCTCGCGCTGGGCCGGCGCCAGCGGTTGCAGGACGTCGCCGAGCGCGTCCTCGATCGGGGCCAGCATCAGCGTCAGCGGCGTGCGGAACTCGTGGCTGACGTTGCTGAAGAAGTCGGTCTTGGCGCGGTCCAGTTCGGCCAGCATGTCGGCGCGGCGGCGCTGCTCTTCGCTGGCGCCGGCGTTCTGGATCGCGGCCGCGACCTGGCCGGCGACCAGGTCGAAGAAGGTGCGATACTCCGGGTCGAGGCGCCGCACCGGGCTGACGCCCAGCACCAGCACGCCGAGCGGACGTACCTGCCCGGGCATGGCCAGCGGCAGCGCCAGCGCCTGGGCCACCTTTTGGCCGGCCAGCCCGTCCGGGATGCCGGCCAGGCCGTCCAGGGACGCCAGCACGGCGCTCGCGCTGGTGCACGCGCGCGCAACGGCGAGTTCGAGCGCGCCTGTCCCCGCCGTGACTTCGGCCTCGGCGGCGTCCAGCGCCAGCGCGGCCGGCGCCACGCCCTGCCCCACCCCGGCCGACTGCACCAGGCGCGCTGCGGCGCCGTCCTCGTCCGCCAGGTAGAGCAGCGCGAACGGCAGGTCGGCCGGGTTGTCGGCCAGGATGCCAGCCGCAGTGGCGCAGGCGGCCTGCACGGTCTGCTCGCGCAGCGCGTCGGCCGAGAGGCGCGACAGGGTCGCCAGGCGCCGTTCGTTCAGGGTGCTGGCGCTGATCTCGACCGAGGGGCAGAACAGGCCGCCCACGCGCCCGTTCTCGTCCAGGATCGGACTGTAGGAGAAGGAATACCAGGTCTCTTCGAGGAAGTCGCCGCGCCGCATGAACAGCTGGACGCCATCCACGAAGGTCGCCTCGGCGCGCTCGAACACCTTGTCGGCCATTGGGCCGCACACGTCCCAGATCTCGCTCCAGACCTCGGCCGCCGGCCGGCCCAGCGCCCACGGATGCTTGGCGGCGCCGAGCACGTCGACGTAGGCATCGTTGTACAGGAAGGTGGCTTGTTCGCCCCAGCCGATCCACATCGGGTGGCGCGTGTTGAGGATCAGGCTGACCGAGGTGCGCAGGCTCTGCGGCCAGGACACCAGCGGCCCGAGCGGCGTCGCCGACCAGTCGAACGCCCGGATCAGGCCGCCCAGCTCGCCCGGCGCCGCCAGGAAGCCGAGCGCCGCGTCCGGCATGGTCCTGTCTGGAATCTGCATTGTCGTTCCCTCGTGATGGCGCCTTGCCCTGGCGCTCGGATATTGATAGCGTCAAAGTTTAACATCCGGACCATCCGCACAGTTAATTCCTGTAACAACTCTAAGGCATGATGACCTGTCGCCAAATCGTCACATTCGTCAAAATAGCCGCGCGGACAAACAAGTTGCGGATAGGAAATATGCTATAGTCGGCCCATGTCCAGACACCTTCTAGCCGGCCTTGCCACCCTCACGCTCGGCGCCATCCTCGCCGCTTCGGCACCCGCGTCGGCGGCCGAGCCGCCTGCCTACAACTTTTCGCCGGTCAACCAGTACAACCTGCAGGTATCGGCCAGCTTCTGGAATCCGATCATCCGCTACGTGTCGAACAAGAGCGGCGTGCGCCTGAACCTGAAGCTGGGCCGCACCTCGGCCGACACCACCAGCTTCGTGCTGGCGCGTGAAGTCGATTTCGCGTTCACCAACCACCTGTTCAGCCCCGAGCGCCGCAAAATGGGCTGGAGCGTGTTTGGCCGCCGCAATGCGGCGCCGGTGCGCGCCCAGATCGTGGTGCCGGCCGATTCGCCGGTCAGGCGCCTGGAGGAGCTCGCCAACGCCCAGATCGCCTTCCCGGGGCCGGAGGCGCTGGTCGCCTACAAAGTCACCTACGCCCAGCTGATGCGCAAGGACATCCCGGTCAACGTGGTCTTCGCCGGCAACCATGATGCCGCATTCAGCCAGCTGTTCTCCGGCAAGGTCAAGGCCGTCGGCGCCAATTCCCAACTGGTGCAAAACTACAGCGGGCGCGAAAACAAGGTCTTCCGCGTGCTGTGGAGCTCGGCGCCGTTCAACGACCTGGCGCTGATGGCCTCGCCGCGCGTGCCGGCCGCGCAGGTACGCGCGGTGGCGCACGCCTTCCTCACCATGGACCAGGACCCGGAAGGCCGCAAGGTCCTGGCCGCCGCCGCCGAGCTGGTCCACGCGCCGGAGCCGGTCTCGTTCGTCGCCGCCGGCGAGGCCGACTACGCCAGCTATCGCGCCTTCTACGACAACGCCCCGATCAGCCTGCGCTGATCCGCCCGCGCCCATGCCACGCCTGTTCGCCACGCTGACGCCGCTGTTGCCGCAATCGCTGCTGCCACGCTCGCTGGCCGGCCGCATCTACACCGTGTTCAGCCTGACCATCCTGATCTTCATGGGTACCGGCCTGGGCCTGTTCTATCACTACCAATTCCTCCAGCACATCGAGGAAACCCAGGACACCGCCATGACCCTGGTCGAGGTCGCGACCCAGACCATCGAGGACAGCGTGGTGATCGGCGACTACGACACTGTCCAGCGCACGCTCAACAAGATGCTGTTCCAATCGCCGTTCAAGCGCGCCGAGTTCCTCGACGTCTCGGGCGGCGTGGTGCGCGTGCAGGCGCCCGCGGTCACGCGCGCGCCCGCGCCCGACTGGCTGACGGGCATGATCGCAGGCCAGCTGTACGACGTGAACCGGGTCGCCAACGTCGGCGGCAAGGACTACGGCGTGGTGCGCCTGTCGTTCGACGAGCGCAAGCTGGCCGCGCAAATGTGGACGCTGATCGTGGAAACCGCCAGCCTGGCGGGGCTCGTGTTCGTGGTCGCGCTGGCGCTGATGCGCGTGCTGCTCAAGCGCTGGCTGGCCAACCTCGGCCGCCTGCGCTCGTTCGAGGACGACGTCGCCGCCGGCCGCATCCATGCCGAGGCCGACCTGCACCTGGACGCCCCGACCGAGATCCAGGAAGCGATCCGCGCGGTCAACCGCAGCGCCGCCAGCCTGCGCGTGCAATACGGCCAGCGCATCGACTCGCTGATGAACTCCCTCATGCAGCACAAGAGCGCGCTCGACCAGGCCGCGATCGTGTGCGAGCTCGACGCGCTCGGGCGCATCGTCGGCGTCAACGACCTGTTCGTCGAGAACAGCGGCTTCCGGCGCGCCGAGCTGCTCGGCCTGGCGCTGGGCGAGATCGGCACGCCCGCCGCCGCGGCCGCACCCTGGGCCCCGGGCGCCGAAGTCTGGAACGGCGAGATCGTGATCCCCGGACGGCGCGGCCTGCGCCAGTGGTACCGCACCATCGTGCCGATCTTCGACGCCGCCGGCGTCGTCGAGCGCTATATCTGCATCGACATCGACATCAGCGAGCGCAAGGAATTCGAGCGCGCGATCGTCGAAAACGCGCGGCGCCAGACGCTGATCGCAGAGCTCGGACGCAAGGCCCTGGCCGCCAACGATCTCGACGAGCTGCTGCAGGATGCCGTGCACGCCGCCGCGCGCGGCCTGGGCACGGCCTGTGCGGCGCTGTTCGAAGTGCATGCCGGCCGCCAGCTGCTGCTGCGCGCCGGCGCCGGCCGCCTGGCCCAGGCCCAGGGCCTGCAGCTGGCCGCGCCGGCGCAGCCGCTGGACGGCGATGACGCGCCCTTGCGCCCCTGGTTCCAGCCGCTCGGCGCGCTGCACGGCCTGGATGCCGGCCTGGACGCCGGCATCGTCTGCGCCGACCGCCTGTTCGGCGTGATCGGCGTGTATGCCGACGGCGGGCGCGCCTTCAGCGAGGACGACGCCAACTTCCTGGGCGAGATCGCGCGCATCCTGGCCCATGCGGTCGAGCGCCAGGACGCCAGGGACCGCCTGACCTGGCTGGCCCAGTACGACCCGCTGACCAACCTGCCGAATCGGCGCCAGCTGGGCACCAGCCTGGAAGAGGCGATCGCGCGCGCGGCGCGCAACGGCCAGCGCGCCGCCGTGATGTTCGTCGACCTGGACCGCTTCAAGAACGTCAACGACATGCTCGGCCACGGCGTCGGCGACCAGCTGCTGGTGCAGGCCGCCAAGCGCCTGGAAGCCTGCGCCGGACGCGCGGACGTGGTCGCGCGCCTGGGCGGCGACGAGTTCGCGCTGGTGCTGCCGCAAGTGGTCGAGAACCAGCATGCCGCCACGGTCGCCGAGCGCGTGGTCGAGGCGCTGGCCCAGCCCTTCTACCTCGAAGGCCAGCAGCTGTTCGTCTCGGCCAGCGTCGGCATCGCCGCCTATCCCGAGGATGGCTGCGACGCCGAGACCCTGCTCAAGAACGCCGACACCGCGATGTACGGCGCCAAGAACAACGGCCGCAACAACTACCAGTTCTACGCCGCCGCGATGCACGAGAACACCGCCCAGCGCCTGCAGTTCGAATCCCAGCTGCGCCAGGCGCTCGAGCGCGGCGAATTCCTGCTGCACTTCCAGCCCAAGCTCGACCTGGCGTCGGGCCGCATCAGCGGCTTCGAGGCGCTGCTGCGCTGGAACCATCCGCAGCGCGGCCTGGTGCCGCCGCTCGAATTCATCCCGATCTTGGAAGACACCGGCCTGATCATCCAGGTCGGCGAATGGGTGATCGAAGAGGTGTGCCGCCAGTTGCGCGAGTGGGAGTCCCAGGGTGTAACGCTGGCGCCGATCGCGATCAACCTGTCGGCGCGCCAGCTGCAGCAGGACGACCTGGTAGGCGCGGTCGAACGCATCGTGCGCGCCGCCGGCGTGGCGCCGCAGCTGCTGGAGTTCGAGCTGACCGAATCGATGCTGATGACGAATCCGGAAGCCGCGGTCGAGACGCTCTCGCGCATCAAGGCGCTCGGGATGCGCCTGTCGGTAGACGACTTCGGCACCGGCTACTCCAGCCTGGCCTACCTGAAGCGCTTCCCGCTCGACGCGCTGAAGATCGACCGCACCTTCGTGCGCGACCTGCCGGGCGACAGCGACGACGCGGCCATCACCAAGGCGGTGATCCTGCTGGCGCACAGCCTGAACCTGAAGGTGGTGGCCGAGGGCGTCGAGAACGTCGAACAGATCCGCGAGCTGGAAAAATACGATTGCGACGAGATCCAGGGTTACTATATCGGCCGCCCGATGGCCGCCGCCGCCTGCGTCGGGCTGCTGGCGCGGGAGCAGGTGCAGTTGGCGTAAACAAGCCGGAACGACGTAGAATGGACGACCTGTTGCTCATTCTCCCTTCCAAATGCAAGAACTCAAGCTCAATCCGACCCGCACCGCGCGCGCCCTGCAGGCGGCGCAGCGCGTCGACGCCATCGAACCGTTCCGCGTCATGGAGATGGTCAAGGCCGCCGCCGCCATGCGCCGCAACGGCATCGACGTGATCAGCATGAGCGTCGGCGAGCCCGACTTCACCGCGCCCGAGATGGTCGCCCAGGCCGCGATGGATGCGATCCAGAGCGGCGCCACCCAGTACACCGAGTCGCTCGGCTTGAGCCCCTTGCGCGAGGCGATCGCCGCCCACTACCAGGATGCCTACGGCCTGGACATCGATCCGCGCCGCATCATCGTCACCGCCGGCGCCTCGGCCGGCCTGCTGCTGGCCTGTGCCGCGCTGGTCTCGAACGGCGACCAGGTGCTGATGCCCGATCCCTGCTACCCGTGCAACCGCCATTTCGTGACGGCCTTCGGCGGCAAGCCGGTATTGCTGCCGTCCGGCGCCGACCAGCGCTACCAGTTGACCGCCGCCATGGCCGATGCAGCCTGGGGCGAGCGCACGCGCGGCGTGCTGGTCGCGTCGCCGTCGAACCCGACCGGCACCTCGATGACGCCGGATCAGACCCGCGACCTGCTCGCGGCCGTGCGCGCGCGCGGCGGCTTCGCCATCGTCGACGAGATCTACCAAGGCCTGACATACGACGGCAAGCCGACCAGCGCACTGAGCTTCGGCGACGACGTCATCACCGTCAACAGCTTTTCGAAATACTTCAGCATGACCGGCTGGCGCCTGGGCTGGTTGGTGGTGCCGGACAGCCTGGTGCCGACCTTCGAAAAGCTGGCGCAGAACCTGTTCATCTGCGCGCCGACCATCGCGCAACACGCGGCGCTGGCCTGCTTCAAGCCGGAAGCGATCGCGATCTACGAGGGCCGGCGCCTGGAGTTCCAGCGCCGCCGCGACTTCCTGGTGCCGGCGCTGCGCGAACTGGGCTTTTCGATTCCGGTCACGCCGGACGGCGCGTTTTACGTGTATGCCGACATCAGCCGGCTGAACCACCCGCTGGCGGGCGACAGCAGCGCGTTCGGCATGGCCGCGTTGACGGACGCGCACGTGGCGATCGTGCCTGGCGACGACTTCGGCTTTGCGGCGCCCAAGCGCCATGTGCGCTTTTCCTACGCCACGCAATACGAACGCATCGAGCAGGCGGTCGAGCGCCTGGGCCGGCTGTTGCGCTAAACCCGGGCCGCGGCGCCGACCACGGTGAGCAGCGCCTCGGCGCTGACCGGCTTGACCAGGTAGTGGTCGAAACCGGCCTCGAGGCCGCGCGCGCGGTCCTCGGCCTGGCCGTAGCCGCTGACCGCGATTGCCAGCGGGCTGATGCCGTCGTTGGCGGCGCGCAGCGTGCGGATCAGTCCCAGCCCATCCAGGCCGGGCAGGCCGATGTCGCACACCAGTACTTCGCATGGCCGCTCGAGCGCGGCGGCCAGGCCGCTGCGTCCATCGGCGGCGGTCGCGACCTCGTGGCCGGCCGCTTCCAGGCAGGCGGCCAGCATGGCGCGCGTGTCCGGATTGTCTTCCACCACCAGCACGCGGCGCGGGCCGCCGCGTCCGACCACCGCGTCCGGCGTCTGGCCGGCCGGCACGGCGGCGCTGCGCGGCAGGCGCACCGTGAAGCGGCTGCCGCGCCCGGGGCCTTCGCTCGACGCTTCGACGCTGCCGCCGTGCATCGTGACCAGATTGCGCACCACGTTCAGGCCGACGCCCAGCCCGCCCTCGGAGCGCGCCAACGAACGCGGCCCCTGGGTGAACAGGTCGAACAGATAGGGGATGATCTCCGGCGCGATGCCGTTGCCATTGTCTTCGACCAGCACCACGGCGGCGTCGCCGTCGGCGTAGGCGGTGAGGCTCAATTCGCCGCCGTCGCCGGTGTACTTGGACGCGTTGCCGAGCAGGTTACTGAACACCTGGGCCAGGCGTACCGGGTCGCCGTCGACCACCAGCGCCTCGTCCGGCAGCTCGAACTGCACGCTCTGGCCGCGGCCCTGGATGCCCGGCTGGACCGTGTCGAGCGCGTGCTGCAGCACCTCGGCCAGCCCCAGCGGCTGGCGCGCCAGCTTGATCTTGCCGCTGCTGATGCGGGCGGCGTCGAGCAGGTCGTCGAGCAGCTTGGACATGTGCTCGACCTGGCGCCCGATCACCTTCGACAGCCTTTCCAGCTGGGCCGGGTTGGTGGCGCTGCGCTGGAGCAGCGAGGCGGCCATGCTGATCGGCGAGAGCGGGTTGCGCAGCTCGTGCGCCAGCATCGCCAGGAATTCGTTCTGGCGCCGGTTGGCGTCTTCGGCGTCCTCGCGCAGCTGCTCGGCGGCGACGGTGGCCAGCACCAGGTGCTGGTTGACTTCGCGCGCCTGCTCGAAGGCCGCTTCGATGCGCCGGTTTTCCTGCTCGGCGCGCGCCAGCGCCGCGTTCTTCTCCTGCAGGCTGGCTTCGAGGGCATGGATGCGGCTCAGCAGGAAGTCCTGGGGCAGGCCGCGCTGCTGGGGAGCGTTCGGATCGTCGTCGTAGGGCGGTTCCATGGCTCCTTTTCCGTTGCCTCAGGCGCCGCTCGGACGCGGCCAGCCGGTCAGGATGCCCTCGTAAGGGGCGGCGTAGTCGTCGACCTGCATACCGCGGCCGGTGATGCGAAATTCGCGGATCTCGTGCTTGTGGTCGCAGCCGCGTACCTTCACCACCGTGACGAACTTGCGCAGCGCCCCGCCGACTTCGGCGAAACGCAGCGCGACCACGGCGTCGGTGAGGAAGCACAGCTCGTCCGGCGCCAGACGCATCAGCCCGCGCATCTCGTCGACGCCGACCGCGACCAGGGTCGTGACGCCGCGCTTGGCCAGTGCACTCAGGGTGCGGAATACCGCCAGGCGCAGGTCGGCGCGCGCCTCGGGCGCGAGATACAGCTCGATCTCGGACAGCGAATCGATCACCACGCGGGTCGCGCCGGTGCGGTCGATCGCGCCCATCAGGTCGTCGAGCAGCTCTTCGACGCTCAGCGACAGCGAACGCGTCTCGATGATCGCCACCTGCCCGGCCTGGATCATGTCGGCCAGCTCGGCGTTGCGCAGGCGCGAGGTGCCTTTTTCGAAATACACGGCCACGCCCTTCTCGCCGCGTTCGACGCCGGCGCGCAGGAAGCGCGTCGCCAGGATGGTCTTGCCGATCCCGGTCGGTCCCGACACCAGCATCGTGTGCCCTTGCGGCACGCCGCCCAGCAGCAGGTCGTCCAGGCCGGGCACGCCGGTCGGTATGCGGCGCGACTCGGTCTCGAGCGGCGTGCCCGGCAGACGGTCGTCGGCCAGCGGCGGCAACTGGCGCGGGTAGACGCGGATGCCGTCGTCGGTGATGCGCATCGTGTGGGCGCCGCTCATGTGGGCCTGGCCGCGCATCTTGTTCACGCGGATCTTGCGCAGCGTGGAGTTGTCGTCGCTCGACTGCGCCAGCGTGAGCATGCCGTCGGCCACGGTGATGATCGGGTGCGCTTCGACGTCCCCCTGCGCGTACTCGCCGATCAGGAAGGTGGTAGCCTGCCAGGTCGCCATGCGCGAGCCGAGTTCCTGGATGAATTCTTGCAGGTCGGTGACGCCACTGCTGTCGTCGCGCGCGCTCTGCACCACCGAGCGGAAGGAATCGACAAACACCAGGCCGGGCTGGAAGTCCTCGACCTCGCGCATGATGCGCTCGAGCACGCCGCCGAAGTGGCCGGCGCGCAGGTCGTCGGCCAGGTTCACGTAGCGCACGCAGGGGCCGACCTTGGCCATGTCGAAGAACGAGAACTGCTGCTGATAGCGCAGCATCTTCAGCGGCGGCTCGCCGAGGACGGTGAAGAACAGGGCGCGGCGTTCCTGACTGGCGAGCGAGAACATGATCTGGTGCGCGAGCGTGGTCTTGCCACTGCCGGGCGCACCGGCGATGAGCGTGAAGGCGAATTCGGTCAGGCCGCCGCCCAGGAGGACGTCGAGCCCCGGCACCCCGGTGCTCAGCAATCCCAAGCGTACTTTATCGGTCATTTATTTCTGCTCCTGTGCATCTTCCGGCCCTGGCGGATGATCCTCGGCCGTCGCCAGCAGCCTCGCCGTCAACGCTTCTCCAACCAATGCGGTGAGTTGCCTGGTGAAGGTCGCCAGCAGTTCAGCATTCGCAATCCGGCCCTCGGCCGGGTCGATCGCCATCATGGCCTCTTCGAGCGAAACCAGCAGCGCGGCCGCCGACCTGCCAGTGGCAGCGGCGCCGATCCAATCGTAGCGGGCAGCAAGCAAGCGGCCTGCACGCCCGAACAGCGCGCAGAATCCCAACTCCCCGATCAACGGCACCAATTGCTCGCCGATGCGCCGCCAGGGCGCCATCCACTGGCGCACCTCGCCGGCCTGGCCGGACATGGCGTCGTGACCGCTTGTTTGCCGCTTGTTATCGTCTCTTTCCATTCAGGCTAGTGAACTGGTGGTTATCTGATGCGGCGTTGCCCATGCGCCAAGCGCATGTGTGACGAATTATAACGAGATCGTTACATTCCCGGGTCCGCTCACGCGCGTTTATTTCGTTACGCGCCGCGGATGGCGCGATATTTGCCGCCATGCAGTCCGGCTGATACCATCAGCCTTGCCTTTCTACAACGACAACCACGCCGATGCCCAACTTCCGTCCTGCCCGCCTGCCGATCCTGCCTGCCCTGTCCGCCCTGTCCGCTGCCGCCCTGCTGGCCTGTGCCGCCCATGCCGCCGCCCCGGCGGCCCCGGCCGCGCCCACCGTTCTGGAAGCGCCATTGCGCGCCCACCTCGCCTTCCTGGCCGACGACCTGCTCGAAGGCCGCGGCACCGGCCAGCACGGCGGTGCGCTCGCCGTACGCTATCTCGAGACCCAGGCCGCAGCCATGGGCCTGCAGCCGCTGCCCGGCGGCGGCTACCGCCAGAAGGTCGAGATGGTCGGCGAGAAGACGCTGCCCGGCGCCAGCCTGCGCTTCGCGGCGGGCGGCAAGACGATCGATGCGCGCTTCGGCACCGACGTCGTGTTCGGCAACGCCGACGGCCAGGCACAGACGATGGTGGACGCGCCGCTGGTCTTCGTCGGTTACGGCATCGACGCCCCGGACGAGCGCTGGAACGATTTCGAAGGCGTCGACGTGAAAGGCAAGCTGCTGGTGGCGATGGTCAACGACCCGCAGCCGACCGGCGCCGAACCGAACCGCTTCGGCGGCAAGTCGCTGACCTACTATGGCCGCTGGACCTACAAGTTCGAGCAAGCGGTGCGCCAGGGCGCGGCCGGGATCCTGCTGATCCACACCGCCGCGTCGAGTTCGTACCCGTGGACGGTGCCGGCCAACAGCTTCTCGCACGAGCAGTTTCACCTGGCCGGCAAAGGCAATGCGCTGCAGGGCTGGATCAGCGAAGACACGGCGCGCACGCTGTTTGCCGCCGCCGGCCAGGACCTCGACGCCCTGCGCGCGCGCGCCGAGGTGCGCGGCTCCCACCCGGTCGACCTGAAGGCGACGCTGCAGGCGTCGTTCAAGAGCGCGGTGCGCACCATGACGGAATATAACGTCGCCGGCATCGTGCCCGGCAACGATCCGGCGCTGCGCGACCAGGCCGTGGTCTACTCGGCGCACTGGGACCACCTCGGCATCGACCCCGACAACGGCAAGCCGGACCACATCTGGAACGGCGCCATCGACAACGGCTCGGGCACGGCCGCCCTGCTGGCGATGGCGCAGGCGGCGAGCAGTCATCCGGCACGGCGCACGCAGATCTTCCTGTGGCCCTGCGCCGAGGAACAGGGCTTGCTGGGCGCCGCCGCCTACGTGCGCAACCCGGTCTGGCCGCTCGCGAAAACCGCGGCCGACCTGAACCTGGACAGCATGAACTTCGTCGGCCGCACGCGCGACATCGGCGTGCCCGGCGCCGAGCGCAGCTCGCTGTACGCCAGCGCCGAGCAGGTGGCCAAGCAGATGGGCCTCACGCTGGCGCCGCCGACCCCGGACCTGGGCGGCTCCTACTTCCGCGCCGACCACTTCGAGTTCGCCAAGGCGGGCGTGCCGGCCTTTAACGTCGGCTCGGCCGTGTTCTCGGGCGACGGCAAGTTCACCTTCGAACACGATCAGGCCGGTTCGGAAGCGAAGATGCGCGCCTTCACCAAGGATTATCACCAGATCAGCGACGAGTATCACCCGGAGTGGGACCTGTCCGGCATGGTGCAGCAGGCGCAGTTCACGCTCAATCTCGGCTATGCGGTCGCCAACGCCCCGGCGATGCCGACCTGGAAGGCCGGCGATGCCTTCGGCAAGGTGAAACGCTGATGAAGAACGCACCGATCATGACGCGCACGCTGCTCGCCGCCGCCGCCGCCGCTTGTGCTTTCGCAGCCGCCCTCGCCCAACCGGCGCCGGCGGCTGCGCAGGTCAACCCGCCATCGACTACTCAGGCCGCGAGCGCCGCGGACGCGCGCTTCCAGTCCATTTACAAGCAGGAATGGAAGTGGCGCGCCACGCAAGGCCTGGCCGACGACGAGGACCTCGAACCCGAGGCGCGCCTCGACGCCAAATCGACGCTGCCGCACGTGGACGCGCGCACCCAGGCCGCGCGCCTGGCTTACTGGCAGGGCGTGCTGCGCCAGCTCGACGCCATCCAAGCGGCCGAGCTGTCGCCGCCCGAGCAGATCAACTATGCGGTGTACCGCGCGCAGATCGCCGCCTTTGCCCAGGCCCAGCGCTTCCGCGAGTACGAGCAGCCGGTCAACGCCGACAGCGCGTTCTGGTCCGACATCACCTACATCGCGCGCCATCCGTTCAAGACCGAGCGTGAATATCGCCGCTACTTGGCCGAGCTGGCCGACATGCCGCGCTACTTCGACGAGGAACTGGCCAATATGCGCGCCGGCCTGGCGCGCGGCTTCACCTCGCCCAAGGTGACGCTGGCCGGTCGCGATGCCCCGCTGGTCGCCACCAGCCAGGCCAAGCCCGAAGACACGGTCTGGTTCAAGCCCTTCCAGGACATGCCGGCCACGATCCCGGCTGCCGAGCAGGCGCGCCTGCGCGAGCAAGGTCTGACAGCGATCCGCGAATCGGTGCAGCCGGCCTACGCCACCGCCCTGAAATTCTGGCGCGACGAATACTATCCGCGCGCGCGCACGCCGCTCGCGGCCGAGAGCCTGCCGGACGGCAAAGCGTATTACCAGTCGAAGATCGTCGAGTTCACCACGACCTCGATGACCCCGGCGCAGATCCACGAACTCGGCCTGCTTGAAATGGCGAAGATCCGCGCCGAGATGGGACAGACGATGGCGCAGGCCGGCTTCAAGGGCGACCTGCCGGCCTTCCTGGTCTTTCTGCGCAGCGACCCGCAGTTCTACGCCAAGACGCCGGACGAACTATTGAAAAGCGCCGCCTGGATCGCCAAGAAGTTCGACGGCAAGGCCGACCAGTACTTCGGCTACCTGCCGCGCCGGCGCTTTGCGATCGTGCCGGTGCCGATGGACCAGGCGCCCTACTACACCTCGGCGCGCGGCGGTCCCGGCATCTACCTGGTCAACACCTACAACCTGCCGGCGCGCGCGCTGTACTCGCTGCCTGCGCTGACGCTGCACGAATCGGCGCCGGGCCACGCCTTCCAGATGCCGGTGGCGCTGGAGCAGCAAGGCGTGCCGCCGTTCCGTCGCGCGTATATCTCGGCCTACGGCGAAGGCTGGGCGCTGTACTGCGAGCGTCTGGGCAGCGAGATGGGTATCTACGAGACGCCGTACGAGACCTTCGGCATGCTCAGCTACCAGGCCTGGCGCGCAGCGCGCCTGGTGGTCGACACCGGCATCCATGCGATGGGCTGGACACGCGAACAGGCGCAAGCCTACATGATCGAGAACACCGCCCTGTCCAAGCACGAGATCGAAACCGAAGTCGACCGCTACATCTCCTGGCCCGGCCAGGCGCTGTCCTACTACCTCGGCGAAAAGGCGATCATCGATGCGCGCCACAAGGCCGAAGCCGCGCTCGGGCCGAAGTTCGACATCCGTAATTTCCACGACACCGTGCTGCAGATGGGTGCGGTGCCGCTGCCGGTGCTGGCGAGCCGGATCGATCGGTTCATTGCGGAGGGTGGGAAGTCGCCGTATCCGGCGGCACGGCGCTGACGATGCAATTTCGGTCCGCCGCCCCGTCCGTTGGCCTTGTCTTCATACTAAAATGATAGCGCCAACAACAATGACGAGGAGATACGGATGATCGACAAGAATCGACGCAGTCTGGTCCTGGCTGCCGGCGGTGCGCTGGCGGCGGGGACGATGAGAAGTGCGGGCGCCTGGGCCGAATCGGCCAGCAGCGGCTCGGACCGCAAGCTGGGTTACGCGGTGGTCGGCCTGGGCTCGTACGGCCTGGGCAGGATCATCCCGCAATTCAAGAATTGCAAGAACAGCCGCCTGGTCGGCCTGGTCAGCGGCGACCCGGCCAAAGCCAAGCGCGTGGCCGCCGAATACGGCGTCCCCGAGAAAAACATCTACAACTACCAGAACTACGACAGCATCCGCGACAATCCGGACATCGACATCGTCTACGTCTGCCTGCCGGTGTCGATGCATGCCGAGTACACGATCCGCGCCGCAAAGGCCGGCAAGCACGTGATGTGTGAAAAGCCGATGGCGGTCTCCTCCGCCGATTGCGAAGCCATGATCGCCGCCTGCCGCCAGGCCGGCAAGAAGCTGATGATCGGCTACCGCTGCCACTTCGAACCAACCAACCTGGAAGCGATCCGGCGCGCGCGCGCGGGCGAGATCGGCAAGCTGCGCTACTTCCGCTCAGAGCACGGCTTCAACTTCGGCAACCCGGATGCCTGGCGCCTGAAGAAGGCGATGTCAGGCGGCGGCTCGCTGATGGACATGGGCATCTATGCGCTCAACGCCTCGCGCTACATGACCGGCGAAGAGCCGGTGGCGGTGTACGCGGTCGAGAGCACCGACAAGCGCGACCCGCGCTTCCGCGAGGTCGAGGATCGCATCGCCTTCGAGCTGGAGTTCCCGTCGGGCGTGATCGGTTCGTGCATGTCGATGTACAGCGCGGCCCAGAACCATATCCTGCTGATGGGCGACAAGGGCCGCATCGAACTCGAGCCGGCCACTGCGTATGAGGGCAACAAGCTCTGGGTCGGCAACGGCCACGGCGACGACAAGATTGAAGTCACGCCGCCGCCCGGCCCCGGTGCGACCCAGTGGGCCGGCCAGCTCGATCACCTGTCGCAGTGCGTGCTGCAGAACCGCCAGCCGATCGTGGCCGGCGAGGAAGGCTTGCGCGACATCCGCATCATCGAGGCGATCTACCGCTCGGCGCGCGAAAAGCGCCGCATCGCGCTGGGACCGGACGCGCGCATGGTGTAACTCAGTACGGCATGCCGCTGACGCCCAGGTGGATCTGCCACAGGGCACCGGCGCCGGTGATGTACAGGGTCTGGCGATCCGCGCCGCCGAAGGCCGCGTTGGTGACGTTGGCGTCGACGCGGATGGTCGCCAGTTCCTTCCCCTGCGGCGAGAACACGCGCACCCGGCGCGCCGCATGCTCGGACACGTAGATGTCGCCATGGCAGTCGATCGTCATGCCGTCCGGGCCGTCCAGGCCGGTAATCAGCGCGTGGCCCGGCTGCGGCACGCCGTTGGCGATCGGATGCGCCATCAGCTTGCCATCCAGCGCGTTCACGTACAGTACGTCCTCGGCGGGCGACAGCGCGATGCCGTTCGGGTTCTTGCGGCTGCCGTCGACCAGCGTCACCTTGCCGTCCACGCCGACCCGGTACACGCCGGTCACCGGTTGCCCGCCCGGCGCCGCGGCCTGCTGGTAGTCCGGGTCGGTGAAGTAGATCGTGCCGTCCCGGGCGATCGCGATGTCGTTGGGCGAATCGAACACCTGGCCCCCGTATTCGCCGGCGATCGTGCTGCGCGTGCCGCCCGGCAGCGCGTAGCGGCTCAGCGCCTTGTACTTGTGGGTCGCGGCGACGATGTTGCCCTGGGCGTCGACCGCCAGGCCGTTGCTGCCGCTGTCCTTGATCGCGGTGCTGACCGTGCCGTCGGCCGCCAGCTTGCGGATGCGCGAGGGGAAGCCGGGACCGAAGCTGAAGTCGGAGAAGTACAGCGCATCCTTGATCCAGACCGGGCCTTCGTACAGGCCGGCCTCGCTGCGCGACGGCTTGACCGCGGCGATGCGTTCGGCCTTCAGCTCGCCCGAGGGTGCCGGTCCGCAGGCCGGCGCGGCCTGGGCCGCCATGAAAGGAACGGCCGCCAGCGCGGCCAGCAGAACTGCGTTACGAAGAGCGCTCAAAACAACCTCACTTTCAGTTGGACGGAGATGCCGCCGTACAGGCGGTCCTTGTAGCTGGGGACGATGCCGACGTTGACGCCGACGCGTTTGTATTCGTAGGTCGCGGTCGGAATCACGGCCGGAAACCAGCCGCCACGGCGCATGCGCGGGTAGCCGTTGAAGGCGGCGATGGCCGCGCCCAGGCGAATCGGGCCGAAGGCGTGGGGCTGCCAGATGACCCCCACGTAATCGGACCAGGCGCGGTCGCTGTTGACGAAACCGCCGGCGGTTGCCACCGCCGTGGTCAAGAACCGGTACTCGAAGCCGACGCCGCGGTTGCCGCCGTTGAGGTTGCGATTGCGCTTGAAATGCTCGGTGGCGAAACCGCTGTCGAGCCAGAACTCGCTGGCCTGCACGGCATCGACCTGGTGGAAGGAGGCGTAGGGCTGGGCCTGCCCAGGGTCTTGCGCCTGCGCCTGCCCGCACGTGTACGCGCACGCGGCCAGCGCCAGCGCGCACCTTGTGAGCGCGGCCTTCAATCGTCGGCCTTCGGGTCGAGACGCGGGAACATCACTTCGGTGAAGCCGAAGCGGGAAAAGTCGCGGATGCGCATCGGGTACAGGATGCCCAGCAGGTGGTCGACCTCGTGCTGCACCACGCGCGCATGGAAGCCGTCGACCTCGCGCCGGATCGGCGCGCCATACTGGTCGAAGCCCTCGTAGCGCAGGCGCGTGTAGCGCGGCACGCTGCCGCGCAGGCCGGGCACCGACAAACAGCCTTCGAAGCCCTCTTCCGTCTCATCCGACAAAGGCGTGAGCGTCGGGTTGACCAGCACGGTCTCGGGCACGGCGGGCGCGTCCGGATAGCGCTGGTTCTTGCCGAAGCCGAAGATCACCACCTGCAAGTCGACGCCGATCTGCGGCGCGGCCAGGCCGGCGCCGTCGACCGCGTGCATGGTCTCGAACAGGTCGGCGACCAGCGCATGCAGCTCGGGCGTGTCGAACCGCTGAACGGGCTGGGCCACGCGCAGCAGGCGCGCATCGCCCATCTTCAGGATCTCGCGGATGGCCATGCCGTCCTCCGGTGTGCTTACGGTTTGATGGAAACCTGCATGTCGGCGCACAGCTGCGCCAAGAACTCGCGGTAGCCTTCCGCTGTTTCCGGATGCTTCATGCCGATCGCGGCGGTCGCCTTCAGGTAGCCGAGCTTCGAACCGCAATCATAGCGCTGTCCGGCGTAGCGGTAGGCCAGCACGCGTTCCCTGGCCATCAGCGCGGCGATGCCGTCGGTCAGCTGGATCTCGCCGCCGGCGCCGGTGCCGAGGTTTTCCAGGTGCTCGAAAATGGCGCCGGACAGCACGTAGCGCCCGACCACGGCCAGCGTCGAGGGCGCGTCCTCGGGTTTCGGCTTCTCGACGATGGCGCCGACCAGCTCGAGGTCCGGTCGGTAGGGGCTGGCGCTGACGATGCCGTATTGGCGCGTATGCGCGCGCGGCACGTCCTGCACCGCCAGCACGCTGCATTTTTCGTAGGCGTACAGGTCGGTCATCTGGGCCAGCACCGGCTTGTGGCCGTCCGCCGTGTCCATGAAGTCGTCGGCCAGCAGCACGGCGAAGGGCTCGTCGCCGATCACCGGGCGCGCGCACAGCACCGCGTGGCCCAGTCCGAGCGGCGCCGACTGGCGGATGTAGATGCAGTTGACGCTTTTCGGGATCACCTCGCGCACCAGCTTGAGCAGCGCGTCCTTGCCGGCCGCCTCCAGCTCGGACTCGAGCTCGTAGGCCTTGTCGAAATGGTCTTCGATGGCGCGCTTGTTGCGGCCGGTAATGAACACCATCTCGGTGATGCCGGCGGCGACCGCCTCCTCGACCGCGTACTGGATCAGCGGCTTGTCGACGATCGGCAGCATTTCTTTCGGCTGCGCCTTGGTGGCGGGCAGGAAGCGGCTGCCCAGTCCGGCGACCGGGAACACGGCTTTTTTAATCAGGGTCATTCTGTATCCATCCTCATGATCATGCTTGTTTGGCGCGTTCGAGCAGCGCCAGCAGGCCCGCTTCGTCCAGCACCGTGACGCCAAGCGATTCGGCCTTGGCCAGCTTGCTGCCGGCCTCCGCGCCGGCCACGACGTACGAAGTCTTCTTCGATACCGAGCCCGACACCTTGCCGCCCTGCGCCTCGATCAGCGCACCGGCCTGGTCGCGCGACAGGGTCGGCAGCGTCCCGGTCAAGACAAACGTCTGGCCGGCCAGCGGACCGTCCGAACCGGCGGCCTCCTGCGGCAGCTGGTCCAGCAATTCACGGCGCAGCGTGGCCAGCGCTTCGAGCGATGCGCGGTGGCCTTCCCGGTTCATCCAGTCTTCCAGCGACGCCACTAGCGCCTCGGGCAGGCCGAACACGCCGAACACACGCAGGTGCGCCAGGTCGTCGAGCGTGCGCCCGTCCAGCAGCTGGCGTGCGCGCGGCTCGGTCAGCTTCGGGATGCCGGCTGAGGCCAGCAGCGCGACCTCGTCGAGGCGCTCGCGCAGCGCCGCTCTGGGCGCATGCTCGCCCTGCGGCGCGACGCCGGCCGCCAGCAGCGCATCGAGCGCCTGCTGGTTCTTCGGTTCCGCAAAGAAGTCGGCGATCGCTTCGGCCACGGTGCCGCCGATGTCGGGCAGCACGCGCAGCAGCGGTTCGGGGCTGCGCCGCACCAGCGCCAGGCTGCCGAGCCAGTCGGCCAGCGTCTTGGCGGTCGACTCACCGACGTGGCGGATGCCGAGCGCGAACAGCAGGCGTTCCAGCGGCGGCTTCTTGCTGGCCTCGATCGCGGCGAGCAGGTTCTCGGCCCACTTGGTGGCGACCTTGCCGTTCTTGACCGTCTCGGGCGTGGTGCCGTCGCGCTCGTCGGCGACGCGCTTCATCTTGAGCAAATCATCGAGCGTCAAGCGGTACAGGTCGGCCACGCTGTGCACCAGGCTGGCTTCGACCAGGCTGTCGATGTAGCGGTCGCCCAGGCCTTCGATGTCCATCATGCGCCGTCCGGCGAAGTGGCGCAGCGCTTCCTTGCGCTGGGCCGCGCAGCTCAAGCCGCCGGAGCAACGCGCGACCGCCTCGCCCTCTTCGCGCACCACGTGCGAGCCGCATACCGGGCAGGTCGCCGGCAGCGTGTAGATCGGCGGCGCGGGCTGCGGGCGGCGCTCCAGCACCACCGACAGCACCTCCGGGATGACGTCGCCGGCGCGGCGCACCACGACCGTATCGCCGACGCGCACGTCCTTGCGGCGCACCTCGTCTTCGTTGTGCAGGGTGGCGTTGGTGACCGTCACGCCGCCCACCGACACCGGCGTCAAGCGCGCGACCGGCGTGATCGCGCCGGTGCGGCCGACCTGCACGTCGATCGTCTGCACGGTGGTCAGCGCTTCCTCGGCCGGGAATTTATGGGCCAGCGCGAAGCGCGGCGCGCGCGACACGAAGCCCAGCTCGGCCTGATCGGCGATGCGATTGACCTTGTAGACCACGCCGTCGATCTCGTACGGCAGCGACGGGCGCTTCTGGCCGATCTGACGGAAGTAAGCGAGCATGCCGGCGCAACCGCTCACCACCGCGCGCTCTTTCGACACCGGCAGGCCGAGCCGCTCGAACCACTCGAGCATCCCGGAGTGCGTCTCGGGCATGTCGGCGCCTTCCAGCACGCCGATGCCGTAGGCGAAGAAGCGCAGCTTACGCTCCGCGGTGATGCGCGCGTCGAGCTGGCGCAGGCTGCCGGCGGCGGCGTTGCGCGGGTTGGCGAATTCCTTCTGTCCGGCGTCGCGCTGGCGCCCGTTCAGGCGTGCGAAATCGTCCTTGAACATCAGGACTTCGCCGCGCACTTCGAGCACGGACGGAATCGCGTTGCCGTGCAGGCGCAGCGGGATCACGCGCACGGTGCGGATGTTGGCGCTGACGTCCTCGCCGGTGTAGCCGTCGCCGCGCGTGGCCGCCTGCACGAACACGCCGTTCTCGTAGCGCAGACTGATCGCCAGACCGTCGAATTTGAGCTCGGCCGAATAATCCACTGCAGGCACGTCCAGGCCTTCTCGCACGCGGCGGTCGAAGTTGTCGATGTCTTCGTCGGAAAAGCCGTTGTTCAGCGAGAGCATCGGCAGCGCGTGCGTCACCTGGGCGAATTCCGGAATCGGCGCCGCGCCCACGCGCGAGGTCGGCGAGTCGATCGAGACCGCCTGCGGGTTCTTGTCTTCCAGCGCCTGCAGTTCGCGAAACAGCTTGTCGTACTCGGCGTCGGGAATGGTCGGCGCGTCCAGCACATGGTAATTGTAGATGTGCCGGTTCAGTTCCTCGACCAGCCAGGCCATGCGCTCCAGGTCGCCCGTTTGCTCGCTCATGGGTACACTCACCTCGACCTCAGCTGAACAGGCGCAGCGCGCGAGTCGATCCGGCCGGGATGTCGGCGGCGTCCATCTCCTGGTAGAAGTCGCGCACCTGGCCGGCGATCTCTTCCAGGGTCGCGTCCAGCAGCGGCTGGTCGAAGTCGTCGACGATGGCGGCGTCCAGCTTCTGCTCGAGCGACTTGGCGCAGGCGACCATGCGGCCGAAACCGTCCTTGGCCGGGGCTACGCAGGGCACGTCCAGCAGCAGGGTCAGGCGCGAGGTGGTGTCGGCGCCCAGCGTCACGTTGGTCGACAGCGTAAACAGCGGCAGGCCGGCCTCGTCGAGCATCGCGAAACGGCCGTCCGGACGCACGTCGAAGCCCTGGTTTTCGAGCGCGGCGATCAGCGTCGCCATCGCCCACGGCGCGCCTTTCGAGGCCAGGTTCACGCCCAGCTGGGCGTCGTGGCCGGCCACGAAGCGGTGCAGGTTCTTGGCTTCGCTCATCACCTCGATCATGTCCGGCACTTCCGGCTCGGCGCCAATCGAGTCGGCGACCGCACGCAGGCGCAAGACCATCTCCGAGTATTCGAGTTCGTTCAGCGCCGTGGTGCGCGTGGCCAGCTGGACGCCGGCCTGCAGCTTGGTGTAGACGCCGCCGTGCACGATCGGCTCCCAATCGCCATTGACGGCCAGGCCGACGAAATGCACCGGCTTGTTGCCGACGCGGCGTAGCTTGAGCAGCGCCGGCAGGATGCGCTCGCCGCGCAGGGCGCCTTCGACGTTCAAGGGGATCAGGCAATCGATCAGCGGGTCGACCAGGTTCTCGGCCAATTGCGCCGGCGGCGTGTCCGGCGTGGCGCCCGGCAGCGCGGCGACCGGGTCGAGCGCGGCGGCCGCAGCGGCTGCGGCGGCGCCGCCCGGCGATACGGCAGCGCCGGCGCCGGCGCCGCCGATGGCCACGCCGGCCGGCGCCACCGCGTCGTGATGCGCCGGCTCGTGCAGCACCGGCTCGGCCAATGCATCAGGCCCGACGTCCAGCACCGGCTCGTGGCGCATCGCGGTCAGGTCCAGCGAAGGCTCGACCGGCTCGGTTGCGCTGGCGGGGGCGGCGCCGCCCTTCATCAGCACGTCGTCGTGGTCGGCGGCAAAGGCACGCTCGACGCTCTTCCTGGCTTTGTACTCTTGCCACTTGTTGTAACTCAGGACGCCGACGACGAACACGCCGCCGGCCGCGATCAGGCTCATTTGTAAGTCAGTCATGCTGCTTGTGCCTCAGTAGCGAAATTCGCGGCGGACTCCATGTCCACCGCCACGATGCGCGATACGCCCTGCTCCTGCATCGTCACACCGATCAGTTGATTGGCCATCTCCATCGCAATCTTGTTGTGCGAGATGAAGAGGAATTGGGTATGGTCCGACATCCGCTTGACCATGCGGCAAAAGCGCTCGGTGTTGGCGTCGTCGAGGGGCGCGTCGACCTCGTCGAGGAGGCAGAACGGCGCCGGATTCAGGCGGAACATCGAAAACACCAAGGCGGTCGCGGTCAGCGCTTTTTCGCCGCCGGACAGCAGGTGGATGGTCGCGTTCTTCTTGCCGGGCGGCTGCGCCATGACCTGCACGCCGGCGTCCAGGATTTCGTCGCCGGTCATGACCAGTTTGGCGGTGCCGCCGCCGAACAGGATCGGGAACAGTTCCGAGAAGTGGCTGTTGACCCGATCGAAGGTGTCCTGCAGCAGGTCGCGCGATTCGCGGTCGATGCGCGCGATCGCGCCTTCCAGCGTGGCGATCGCTTCCTGCAAATCCGCGTTCTGCGAGTCGAGGAAGCGTTTGCGCTCGGTGGCCTGGGCCAGCTCGTCGACCGCGGCCAGGTTCACGGCGCCCAGCGCGGCTATCGCATTGGTCAGGCGCGTGACCTCGCCCTGCAGGTATTGCGGCTTCATGTCCGGGTTCAGCTTGGCCGAGAGTTCGGCGATCGCCGCGCTGTCGGCGCCGGTGGCGCTCAAAGCTTCGTCGAACTGCTCCTGGTTCAGGCGCGCGGCCTGTTCTTTCAGCTGCATCTCGGTGATGCGCTCGCGCTGCGGCTGCAGGCTGCGCTCGGCCGCCATGCGCGCTTCCTCGGCCGCGCGCAGTTGCTGGGTCAGCTGGTCCAGCTCGTGGCGGGCGTCGGACAAGGCCTGTTCCTGCTCGGTGCGGCGCGCCAGCAGGTCTTGCAAGCCTTCCGCCGCGGCGCCGGATTCGAGCGATGCCAGCTCCGCCTTGGCCGCGTCGATGCTGCCGGTCACCTGGAAGGCTTGCTGGCTGGCGGTGGCGATCGTGCGGCGCAGCTCGTCGATGCGCGAGCGACCGGTTTTTTCCGCGAACACGGCTTCCTGCGCCGCGCGTTCGAGCGCGCGCAGGCGCTCGCGCGCGTCCGCGAGGCTGCGCTCCTGCTCCTGGAACGCCGCCTGGCCATCCTCGTGCGCGCCCTGCAGCTCGGCCAGCTCGAGGTCGAGCTCTTCGAACTGGGCCTCGGCTTCCGCCTTGACCTGGCGCTGCTCGGCTTCCTGCGCGGCGATCTCGTCCAGGTCAGCCGCGATCTGGCCGCTGCGCTGGTTGAAGCGCGCCTCGACCTCGCCCTGCTTGACCACGTCGATCTGCAAGGCGTGGGTTTCGCGCTGCAGCGTGGCCACGCGCTGGCGCCCTTCCTGCAGGCGCCGCTGCAGCTCGGCGACGGTGGCGTCGGCGCGGGTCGAGCGGGTGCGCGCCTCGTCCAGCAGCAGGGCCTGGGCACGCAGCTGGCGGGTCAGGTTGTCGATCTCGTGCTGGCGCGCCAGCACGCCGTCCTGCTCGGCGTCGGCGGCGTAAAAACGCACGCTCGATGCGGTGACGATGTGGCCATGCGGCGTCACAAAACAGCCCCCCTGAGGCAATCGCGAGCGCTGGGCCAGCGCGGTGCCGGGATCGTCGACCGCGAACACGCCGGTCAGCCAATCCTCCAGCAAGCCGCGCAAGCCCGGATCGTTCAGCTTGAGCAGGCTTGCAAAGGGTTTCAGGCCGTGGTTGTCCGGCGTCCCGCCCGCGCCCGAAGAGAGCGTGTACAGCGCCATGCGGGCCGGGGGCGCATCGCCGAAGAAGCCGCGCGCCCAGTCCAGGTTCGTGATCTCCAGCGCGCCGGTACGCTCGCGCAGGATAGATTCCAGTGCGGTTTCCCAGCCGGCTTCGATGTCGAGCTTCTGCCACAGGCGCGGCAATTTATCGAGCTCGTGCTTTTGCAGCCACGGCTGCACCTTGCCTTGGGTCTGCACGCGCTCCTGCAGCTGGCGCAGCGCCGACAGGCGCGCTTCCAGCTTGGCGTTGACGCCGGTCTCCTGCTGGACCGCCGCCTGCGCTTCGCGCCGCTCCGATTCGCTCGAGGCCTGGCGGCTGGCGGCTTCTTCCAGCATCAGGTTCTGCTCTTCCAGCTGCAGCTGCTTTTCTTCCAGCTGCATGCGCAGATTGTCGAGGTGGCCCGGATCCGGCAGGTTCAAACCGCCGCGCTCCTGCTGCAGGCGCTCGCGCCGCGTGGCCAGCGTGGCCAGGATGCCGGACGCGTTGCGCTGGTGCGCCGAGGACAGCTCGATGCGCTGCTGGATCTGGGCGATGCGCGCGCGCGACTGGGTCGACTGCTCCTGCGCCGCGCGCCAGGCCGCTTCCAGGTCGGGCAGGCGCTCGTTCTGGGCTTCGACCGCAATCTGCGCGCCTTCGACGCGCGCGGCCAATTCCTCGGCCTGCATCTCGGCTTCCTCGATGCTCTCCTGCGTGGCGTTGGCCTGGTTGAGCCACTGCTCGCGCTGGGCGGTCAGCGTGCCAATTTGATTCTGCAGGCGCGTGCGCGATTCGACCACGAACTTGATCTGCGCTTCCAGGCTGCCGATCTCGGAATTGGTCTGGTACAGCGCGCCCTGCGCCGTGTGCAGGCGGTCGCCCGTCTCGAAATGGGCCTGGCGCATGCGCTCGAGTTCCAGCTCCAGATGGCGCAGCTTGGCGGTCTGCTCTTCGAGTCCGGTCTGGGCCTGCTCCATCTCGAGGAACCAGCGCGTCTGGTCGGCCTTGGCCTCGTTCTTGCGCAGCAGCCAGAGCAGCTTCTGCTTTTCTTCCTGGTCCGACTGCAGCTCGCGGTAGCGCTTGGCGACCGCCGCCTGCGCCTCGAGCTTTTCCAGGTTGGCGTTCAGTTCGCGCAGGATGTCTTCGACCCGGGTCAGGTTCTCGCGCGTGTCGGACAGACGGTTTTCGGTCTCGCGCCGGCGTTCCTTGTACTTCGAGACGCCGGCCGCCTCTTCGAGGAACACGCGCAGCTCTTCCGGGCGCGATTCGATGATGCGCGCGATCATGCCCTGGCCGATGATCGCGTAGGCGCGCGGACCGAGGCCGGTGCCGAGGAAGATGTCCTGGATGTCGCGCCGGCGCACCGGCTGGGAATTGATGAAGTAGCTCGAGGTGCCGTCGCGCGTGAGGGTACGCTTGACGGCGATCTCGGCGTACTGGCCCCACTGGCCGGCGGCCTTGCCGGCGTTGTTGTCGAACACCAGCTCGACCGAGGCGCGCCCGGCCGGCTTGCGGTGGGTCGAGCCGTTGAAGATCACGTCCTGCATCGACTCGCCGCGCAGCTCGGACGCCTTCGATTCGCCCAGCACCCAGCGTACGGCGTCGATGATGTTCGACTTGCCGCATCCGTTCGGACCGACCACGCCGACCAGCTGCCCCGGCACCTGGAAATTGGTGGGATCGACGAAAGACTTAAATCCCGACAATTTGATGGAGGATAGACGCACGTTTGCTTACGCTGGCAGGAAATGATACGAAAGGCTGAATCATACCATTTGTTGCTTGCTTTCCAACCAAATTTGCCCCATTCACGTGCAGAGGTAGTCGAAGCGGACCCGCTCGCGCGCGCAGGGCGGCACGTAAGGCCCATGGGCCGGAGCCCAGTGCTCGCGCAGGTAGACCCGGTCGCGCCCCGACAGCTTGAGGGCGGCCGCGGTCAGCCACTGGTGCGCGTCGAGCGGGTCGGCGCGCGGCAGCAGGACGGTCGCCGCCAGCAGGCCGATCAGCAAGGGCTGCGGCGAAAACTCGCGCGAGGCGCGCGTGCGCGCGACGAACAGGCCGGCGGCCGCCAGGCCCAGCAGGCAGCCGGCCACGGCTTCGCTGGGGGAATGCGCGCCGACCTTGACCCGCGCCAGCGCCACCGCCACCGCCAGCAATGCGCCGAGCAGCAGCGCAAGCGAACGCCAGCCGTCGCGCCGGCCGTCGCCGGGGCGGATGGCGGCGTGCTCCGCCAGCAGGTACAGCGCTACCGGGAACACCGCCGCAGCACGCGTCGCGTGGCCGGAAAATCCGGTGAAGGCGAGCGCGCGGATGCCGACGCCCCAGCCGATGAAGGCCATCTGGCTGGCCGCCGCGATCGCCATCGCGGCGCAAAACAGCAGGCACCAGGCCAGCGCCAGGCGCCAGGAACGCGCGCCGACCAGCCACGCGCCGATCGCAAGCGCGAGGGAAGCCGTGACATTGAGTCCGCCGAGTGCGGAAAGATGGGACCACCAGACCATGGGAAAAATCGAAACGCGTTGTAGCCGACGGGAATTGTCAGCTGGACTATAGCAGCTTGCCGGTGCGCTGTTCCACAGGTATCGACGCGTCGTTCGACGCCGGGTCGGCGGCGCCCTGCGCCATCGCCTCGAGCAGCACCTGGCCGACCACGCCGTCGAGCGCCAGCACGCGCGCCCGGCCGGCATGCAGCGCCTCGACCAGCTTGTCGGCGGCCAGCGAGAATGCCTCGCGACGGCCGGCGCCGGAAAAGATGAACAGCGTGCGCAGCGGACTGACCCAGGCCAGCTTGACCTTGCGCAGGCCGTCGGCATGGCGGAACTCGAGCCAGACGCCGCGCTCGAGCCCGTCCAGCGGCGACAAGGCTTCGCGCTGGGCCTGCTGCTCGGCCTGGGCGCGATCGAGCGCGGCATTTTCCAGCTCGACCTGGCGCAGCGCGTCCTGCTGGGCCGCCTCGACCGCCAGTTCGAGCTGGCGCTCGGGCGACAGTTCGATCGGCGCGCGCACGATCGAAGCGTGGCACTCGGCCAGGCGGGCGAAGAATTGCAGGCGCTCGGCATCCTGCCACTTGATCGCATCGAGCCATTTGTTGAGCGTCCCCAGCAGGCGCGGCAGGCGTGCGATCAGGCTCTTGCGCTGCTCCTGCGTCGGCTTCGGCTTGACGCTCCAGATCAGGTCATCCATGGCGCGCGTGGCGTTGCCGACCGCGCCCGGCTTTTGCACCTCGATGCTGTAGGCGAAGGTCATCACCGTGGTCCAGCGCTGCTCGAGGAAGCCGCTGACCACGTCGACCATGCCGGTCCCGGCCGCGGCCTGGATGCGCAGCGCCACGGCGTCGCGCGCGGCGCGGGTGGCGACGGCGAGGTTTTCCTGCTTGATCGCGCTGGCGACCGGGACGGCGATGGCGCGTTCCAGCGCGCTGTCCTCGAACGCCAGGCTGGCTTCGAGTTCGGCGACGGCGGCGGCGAAGCCGGCCAGCTTGCCTTCGGCACCGGCGCCATCCTGGCTGCTGGCCTTTTCGACGCTGCGCCGCATGGCCTGGAACATCGGATCGGCGTCGGCTTCGGCGTCCGGCGCGTCCAGGCGCTGGTCCCAGCCCATGCGCGACAGCAGGTCGACCAGGCGCCGCGCCGGGTGCGCTTCCTCGAAGAAGAAATTCTTGTCCAGCAGCGCCGCCTTCAGCACCGGCACCTGCAGCAATTGCAGCAATTCGCGCGTGCGCGCCGGGATGCTGTCGTCCAGCAGCACGGTCTCGAACACGCGCGACAGCAGGTCCAGCGTGTGCTCGTCGCCGCGCGACAGCGCGCCTTTCGGCAGGCTCTGTTTCAGGCGCGGGAGATAGAACACGTTGGCATCGGGCACGAAGGCGGCGGCGCCGCTGCCTGTGCTGGCGCTGCCCATGCTCGAGCTGCTCGTGGCGCCGGTGACGCCCGCGCGCTTGCTTGCGTCGGCGGCAGCCGGCAAGGTGGCCGGATCGATCTGCGCCAGCAGTTCGAGCAGCGGCGCCGCCACGCCAGGGCGCAGGCCGGCCAGCATCGCGTTCAGCGCGGCCTGTGCGGGGTCGGGCGCGCCCGCTGGCAAATCAGCGGGCGAGTAAGCAGGAGAATAAGCGAACGCATGAGCGGACGCCGCCTGCGCCGATGCGGGCGCGGTCGCGACGAAACCGGCGGCCGCGTGTACCATGCCAGGCCCAGGCTGCGCCGTCGCGGCATCGGCGCCGGCGAGGCTAGAAGCCGTGTGAACCGCACCCGCCGGCCCCGCACTCACGCCAAACATCGGCTGCGACGCACCGGCAAGGGCCTGGATGAAGCCCGGCGCCGGATGCGAGACGCCGGCTGCCAAGCCGGACGCGGCCGGCGCCATGCCTGCCGGCGCCTGGATCGCGCCCTGCCCGGCTTGCGCAACCCCGGCATGACCCGGCTGCAGGGCAGCAGGCTGGCCGGCGGCGGTAGCGCCGGCGGGCGCCGGTCCCTGACCCTGCGCAGAGACGCCGGGGCCGTTGCCCGCTGCAGATGCCTCGGCCGGCGCCGCCGCGGCGCCGAATCCGGCCGCTCCGCTCGGCCGCCACCCGCCGCTGCCGGACGGCAGACCCGGAAGATCCGGGATCAGCGGTACGCCATCCTCGCCGCCATCATCGCCGAACAGCTTGCGCAGCTGCTCGGCCAGCGCGGCGCGGCCGGCGGCACGCGCCGCCTTGGCCGCGGCGCTGTCGTCGGTCTTCTGGATACGGTAGCTCTCGAGCGAGCCCGGCTGTCCTTCCTTGCGCATCAGCGCCGCGCCGAGGGCCTCGTACAGCGGCCCGAAATCGAACAGGGTCTCGGGCTTGAGCATGCCCTGTACCAGGCCATGGGCGTCGGGATCCGGCTCGAATTCGCGCCAGGCGGCGTCGAACGCGCGCAGGAAGACCTCCGGCCGGAACGGATTGCTGTCGGCGCGCAGCACGCCGCGCCCGAGCAGCATGCCGAGCCGCACCGCCAGCGTCGCCAGCGCTTCCGAATACGCGATGTCGAACGGGCGCGCCAGCGCGGCGAAGGCAAGCTTGGTGTCGATCTCTTCCAAAGGCACCAGGCTGAGCGCATCCAGGGCCACGCGGGCGGCGCCGGCCGAAGGCAGCAGGCGCACGATTTCCTCGCGCAACGCGGCGCCGATTGCCTTCGATGTCAGGTGGACGAAGGCGTAGCCGTTTTCCTTGAGCAGCTTGCCGGACTTGACGCGGCGATAGATTTCCTTGGCTTCCAGCCCCGGCTCGCTGACGTCGGCCAGCAGCGCGGCGAAGGCGGCGGCAAGCGCGGGCAGCTTTGCCTCGACCTGCTCGACCGCGACGGCGACGAGCGCGTCCAGCGTCGCCTGCTGCGGCGGCGCGGCCGAACGTGCGGCCGGACTCGGGACGGGGCTAGCTGACATGGTGTGGACGGGAAATGAGGACGCTGCCTCTATTGTGGCACATAATTTCTATCTAGCAATGGCATTTTACCGTAATCCGACGACGCCCACATCGGTGGCGCCGACGCCCGTTAACCTTGCTTCCAGCCAGATTCTCAAAAGAACGTTTATGCTATTGATGAGCTATCTCTACAATGAAATCATGGTTATGCACCGTAAATGACCCGCCGAGCGGAATTTTCTTGCTTAAAACACGCCGCAACTAAGTAAAAATATTTTTGATACTAAGGTCTAGTCCTACAACATCCCGGCTTGTGATCCGATACACGCAAAACTGCCGGGCTCGCATGATTGCATCACTGGAACGCAACTGATCGCAATGATTTAGTGAGTTTCTGGCAAGCAGGACATTTCCCATATTATTGAAAGGAATGATCATGACTTCGAGCAAAAAAACCCAAGGTGGTACCCCGCAACAACACGCAGCCGCAGGCCGCCAAAGCGCCGGCAACAAACAATCCGCATCCTCGGGTTCGGGTTCCGGCTCGCGTTCCGGCCCGACCCCAGGCGGCCAGGGCGGCAGCCACGAGCAGCACGTGAAAGCCGGCCAGCAAAGCCACAAGAACGACGGCAACAAGCAGTCGGGTTCGGGTTCGGGTTCGGGCTCGCGTTCGAGCAGCGGCACCCGCGGCGGCACGCCGGAACAGCACGCCGAAGCCGGCCGTCAAAGCCACAAGAACGACAAGAAGTAAGATTGGTGCGCACTGGCCGGTAGTGGCGCCGGCGCCTGATGGCGGCGCCAGTACCGGCGGCAGTGGCAGCCTTTCGAGACGTCTTGAACGTTCCAGAACAGGGCCTGTGCGATCCTACGTACAGGCCCTGTTCTGTTTATGTCCTCGTTACCTGTTGTGCGGCGCGCCGATCCGCCGAGCGTGCGTCCATATCACGCCGCGCCATGTACGACGCGCGCCGGCGCGAAACGGCTCCCGCCGCGCCGGCCTTGCCGCAGGCCGGATCAGATATTGCGCAGATAAGCGCCGCGCGGCGGCGCGAAGTCGGCCACGTCGTTGACCAGGCCGGCCATCTTGGCGTCGCGCGCGTTCAGGTGCAGGTCGCCGTACTGGTGCACGCCCCACTGCTCGGTCGACAGCTCGACGTGCTTGCGCAGGATCGATTCGGTGCGCGAGTCGTCGGCGCGCAGGCCTTCGACGATGATGTTCAGCGCATCCGGGCGCGAACCCGGCGAGGCGGTCGCGTGCGACTTGTGGATCATGAAGCGCGCGGTCTCGCTGGCGTAGCGGCGGGTGCCGGCCAGAAACAGGATCACCGCGATCGACGCGACCGCGCCGCCGTTGTACATCACGAATTCGACCGGGGAATTGGCCATGAAGTTGTACAGGCACAGGCCGTCGCTGACGTAGCCGCCGTTCGACTGCACCAGTACGTGCGCGGTTTCGATGCCGTCTTCGGTCATTGCCGCGACCGCTTCAAACACGCGGTGCACCATGTCGCTGTTCACGTCTCCGGACAGGGTGAAGTACCCTTCCTTCTGCTGTTTTGCTTGGTCTTCGCTCATAGTGGCTCTCTTAAGTCACAAAGGTCGTGGGACAAGTGTAACAAATCACGCTCTCCAGCCCGTGTGGCCGCACTGCAAGAGTGCGCGCCCTGCCCGGCCGGTCGGCCGATTGACTTCCGATGGTGGCTGACATATGCTTCGCACTCTTGACCGGGAGAGCGCAGCGCAAGGCTGCCGCCGAAGGGGCATCACCCGAAAACTCTCAGGCAACCGGACCGGTCAAGGGCGCGGCGCTGCATCGATACGCAAGCCGCGACCAACTCTGGAGAGCGGCCCCGACGGGCCCACCGAAGGGGCAGGCGGCGCAGCCGCTATCTCTCAGGTACCGAGGACAGAGGGGTGCGAACGGCATGCGCCGCGTGATTCATTGCACGCACGCGTGCGCGACCCTTTTTGCTGTGCCTACCGTGCCCGAGGAATCTCCATGACGCTCAAAGCGACCCCGCTCAACTCCGTACACCGCGCCCTGGGCGCCAAGATGGTCGATTTCGGCGGATGGGACATGCCGGTCAACTACGGCTCGCAAATCGCCGAACACGATGCCGTGCGCGGCGACGCCGGCATGTTCGACGTGTCGCACATGTGCGTGGTCGACCTCCAGGGCGCGAACGTGCGCAGCTTCCTGCGCGGCCTGCTGGCCAATAACGTCGACAAGCTGCAGGCCGCCGGCAAGGCGCTGTACTCCTGCATGCTCAACCCGCAAGGCGGCGTGATCGACGACCTGATCGTCTACTTCTTCCGCGAAGACTGGTTCCGCCTGGTGGTCAACGCCGGCACCGCCGAGAAGGACATCGCCTGGATCCGCCAGCAGAACGACGCCACCAATTCGGCCCTGACGATCACGCCGCGCCGCGCCGACCTGTCCAGCGACGGCATCGCGCTGATCGCCGTGCAGGGCCCGAACGCGCGCGCCAAGGTGTGGCAGACCGTGCCGCAGACCCAGGCGCCGTCCGAGCCGCTGAAACCCTTCAACGCCGTGATCGTGCCCGACACGGCCTTCGGCGAACTGATGGTCGCGCGCACCGGCTACACCGGCGAAGACGGCTTCGAGATCGGCGTGCCGGCCGCGCAGGTCGAAGCGCTGTGGAATGCGCTGATCGCGAATGGCGTGAAGCCGGCCGGCCTGGGCGCGCGCGATACGCTGCGCCTGGAAGCCGGCATGAACCTGTACGGCCAAGACATGGACGACGCCGTCTCGCCGCTGGATGCCGGCCTGGCCTGGACCGTCGACCTGGTCGCCGAGCGCGACTTCATCGGCAAGGCGGCACTGCAAGCCAAAGGCCAGCAGCAGAACTTCGTCGGCCTGATCCTGCGCGAAAAAGGCGGTATCCTGCGCGCCCACCAGAAGGTCGTGGCCGCCTCGGGCAAGGTCGGCGAGATCACCAGCGGCACCTTCAGCCCGTCGATGCAGCAGGCGATCGCGATCGCGCGCGTCCCGCTCGACGTGGCCATCGGCGACACCGTGCACGTCGAGATCCGGGACAAGAAACTGGCCGCCTCGGTAATCAAGCTGCCGTTCGTGCGTCACGGCAAGGTCCTGGCCGCATAACAACAAACTATACTAACGCCTCATCCCTCACACCAACCAGGAGCTCTCCATGAACATCCCAGCCGACCTGAAGTACACCGAATCCCATGAATGGGTGCGCCAGGAGGCCGACGGCACCCTGACCGTGGGCATCACCGAATACGCGCAGGACGCGCTGGGCGACATCGTGTTCGTCGAGCTGCCGCAAGTCGGCAAAGCCTTCACCGCCGGCGACGACGCCGCCGTGGTCGAGTCGGTCAAGGCCGCCAGCGACATCTACGCCCCGGTCGCAGGCACCGTCACCGCGGTGAACCAACCGGTCGCCGACGCCCCGGATTCGATCAACGCCGATGCCTACAGCGCCTGGCTGTTCAAGCTGCAGCCGAGCGATCCGAACGCCATCAACGGGCTGCTCGACGCCACCGCCTACGGCCAGAAAACCGAAGACTGATCGCTGATCGACCCGGGCGCGCCCCGCTTATCTCTGCGGATACAGCGCGGCGCGCCTTGTTTTTCCTGAGTCGTACCCAATTTTTCCGGCTCCATCCATCGGTTCCGGCAATCCCGGCGCCGGCCCTCTTCAAGCCCTGCTCAAGCTCTCTACCATGACCCGCTCCAGCCTGACCCAACTCGAAGCACGCGACGGTTTCATCCCGCGCCACATCGGCCCGTCCGCATCCGAACAGGCAGCCATGCTGTCCGCCCTCGGCTACGACTCGCGCGCCGCGCTGATCGACGCCGTCGTTCCCGCCAACATCCGCCGCAAGGACAAGCTGGACCTGGGCCAGTTCTTCGATCCGCTGCCCGAAAGCGCCGCACTGGCCAAGCTCAAAGGCATCGCGTCGCAGAACCAGGTCATGAAGTCGGTGATCGGCCAGGGCTACTACGGCACCACCACGCCGCCGGTCATCCTGCGCAACATCTTCGAGAACCCGGCCTGGTACACCGCCTACACCCCGTACCAGCCGGAGATCTCGCAGGGCCGCCTGGAAGCGATCCTGAACTTCCAGCAAGCCATCACCGACCTGACCGGCATGGGCATCGCGAATGCCTCGATGCTGGACGAAGGCACCGCCGCCGCCGAAGCGATGACGCTGATCCAGCGCGTCGGCAAGTCGGCCTCGAAGGTGTTCTACGTCGCCGACGACGTGCTGCCGCAGACGCTGGAAGTGGTGCGCACGCGCGCCGAGCCGATCGGCGTCGAAGTGCGTACCGTGGCCGCGGCCGAGATCGACAACCTGACTGAGACGTGCTTTGGCGTGCTGCTGCAGTACCCGGGCGTGAACGGCGACGTGCGCGACTACCGCGCCGCAGTCGAGAAGCTGCATGCGCAGGGCGCGATGGTCGTCGTCGCGGCCGACCTGCTGGCCCTGACCGTGCTCACGCCGCCGGGCGAATGGGGCGCCGACGTCGTGGTCGGCAACAGCCAGCGCTTCGGCGTGCCGCTCGGCTTCGGCGGCCCGCACGCGGGCTACCTGTCCACGCGCGACGAATTCAAGCGCTCGATGGCGGGTCGCCTGGCCGGCGTCACCATCGACGCCCAGGGCAACCCGGCCTTCCGCCTGGCGCTGCAGACGCGCGAACAGCACATCCGCCGCGAAAAGGCGACCTCGAACATCTGCACCGCGCAGGTGCTGCTGGCCGTGATGGCCTCGATGTACGCGGTCTACCACGGCCCGAAAGGCCTGGAAAACATCGCGCGCCGCGTGCACCGCTACACCGGCATCCTGGCCGCCGCCATCAAGCAGGCCGGCCACCAGCTCGCCAACGAGACTTACTTCGACACGCTGACCGTGAGCGTGGCGGACGCCGAAGCGATCCATGCCAAAGCCGTGGCCAACGGCGTCAACCTGCGCCGCATCGATGCAGCCCGCGTCGGCCTGTCGCTGGACGAGACCACGACCCGTGAAGACCTCGCGCTGCTGGCCGACATCTTCGGCGCCGCGCTCGACATCGACAGCCTGGACAAGGATGCCGTCGATGCCTTCCCGGCGGCCCTGGCGCGCACCAGCGCGTATCTGACGCACCCGACCTTCAACCGCTACCACGCCGAACACGAGATGCTGCGCTACCTGCGCGCTCTGGCGGACAAGGACCTGGCGCTGGACCGCACCATGATCCCGCTCGGTTCGTGCACGATGAAGCTGAACTCGACCTCGGAAATGATCCCGGTGACCTGGCCCGAGTTCTCCAATATCCACCCGTTCGCACCGGATGACCAGACCGTCGGCTACCGCGAGATGATCGACCAGCTGGAAGCGATGCTGTGCGCCGTCACCGGCTACGCCGGCGTGTCGCTGCAGCCGAACGCCGGCTCGCAGGGCGAGTACGCGGGCCTGCTGGTGATCCAGAAGTACCACCAGTCGCGCGGCGAAGGCCACCGCAACATCTGCCTGATCCCGTCCTCGGCGCACGGCACCAACCCGGCCTCGGCCAACATGGTCGGCATGAAGGTCGTGGTCACCGCCTGCGACGCCAACGGCAACGTGGATCTCGGCGACCTGCGCGCCAAGGCCGAGCAGCACAGCGCCAACCTGGCCTGCGTGATGGTCACCTACCCGTCGACCCACGGCGTGTTCGAAGAGGGCATCAAGGAATTGTGCGAGATCGTGCATGCGCACGGCGGCCAGGTGTATGTCGACGGCGCCAACATGAACGCGCTGGTCGGCGTGGCCGGTCCCGGCCTGTTCGGCGGCGACGTCAGCCACCTGAACCTGCACAAGACCTTCTGCATCCCGCACGGCGGCGGCGGCCCGGGCGTCGGTCCGGTCGCGGTGGCGGCGCACCTGGTGCCCTTCCTGCCGAACCAGAAGTCGGTCGGCTACCAGCGCGGCGAACAGGGCATTGGCGGCGTCAGCTCGGCCCCGTATGGCTCGGCCTCGATCCTGCCGATCTCGTGGATGTACATCGCGATGATGGGCGCCGACGGCCTGACCGCCGCCACCGAGACCGCGATCCTGAACGCAAACTACATCGCGCGTCGCCTGGCCCCGCACTATCCGGTGCTGTACACCGGCCACGACGGTCTGGTTGCGCACGAGTGCATCATCGACCTGCGCCCGCTGCAGGATGCCACCGGCATCAGCAACGAAGACGTGGCCAAGCGCCTGATGGACTTCGGCTTCCACGCGCCGACCATGTCGTTCCCGGTGCCGGGCACGCTGATGATCGAGCCGACCGAGTCGGAGTCGAAGGCGGAGCTCGATCGTTTCATCGAGGCGATGATCTGCATCCACGCCGAGATCGTGAAGGTCGAGCGCGGCGAGTACGACCGCACCGACAACCCGCTGAAGGGCGCGCCGCATACCGCTGAGGTGGTCACCAGCGACGACTGGCAGCACGCCTATTCGCGCGAAGTGGCGGCCTTCCCGGTGCCGTCGCTGCGCAAGAAGAAGTACTGGCCGCCGGTCGGCCGCGCCGACAATGCCTACGGCGATCGCAATCTCTTCTGCGGGTGCGCACCCATCGAAGACTACGAGTAAAGCCCGTCAGCTCATTTGGAGTGGATCCCGCCCCGGCTGCTGGCCAGGCGCAGATAGGGAGGCCGAGCCCCGCCGTCACGCAGATCATGCGTGCCGAGCGGGGCTTTTTCATGGGCGCTGCTATCGGGTGTGGCCAGCACCGCCTCGTCCAGCCGGAACGCCGACACCGCACGCGACAGCGTCAGCGCCTGCTGCTGCAGCGTGCGCGCGGCCAGCGCGGCTTCCTCGACCATGCGCGTGCCCTGGCGCGTCATCTCGTCCATGCGCACGATCGCCTGGTCGATGCCATCCAGGTCGGACGCGCGCTCGGCGCTGGCGCAGCCGATGCGCTCGACGATGTCGTCGACGGCCTGCACCGAGCCGGCCAGGTCGGCCATGCTGGCGCCGGCCTGGGCGGCCCAGGCGCTGCCGTGCTCGATGGTCGCCACCGCCTGGCGCGCCAGCGCGCGCGCTTCCTGCGCCGATACGCCAGCCTGGCGCGCCAGGCTGCGCAGCTCGCAGGCCGCAGCGGCGAAATCGGCGCCCTGCTCGCCGGTCTGGGCCGCGCGCACCGCCGCTTCCAGCGCAACCCGGCCGGCCCGGTCCAGCGTGGCATCGATCGTGGCGCCGATCTCGTCCAGCCGCTGCGCCGAGCGGCGCACGTTTTCCATCGTCGTCAGCACCCGGTGCACGGTGTCGCCGCCATGCTCGGCCGCCAGCGCGGCGCCCGCGGCGAGCCGGTGCGCGGCCTCGGCGCCGTCGGCCGCACCGCGCATGACACCGGCCAGCTCCTGCATCGAGGCGCTGGTGCGTTCGACCGCCTCGCGCACGCCGGCGCGCGCCGGCAGCCCGGCGCGGTTCAGCGCGATCTCGCGCGAGGACGATCCGATCGAGCGCGCCGACTCGAGAATGGTGCGCAGGTTGCCGTTCAGGTTGCGGATGCCGGCATCCAGCGCGCGCGAGGTCGCGGCCAGCTCGTCGTTGCCGTAGACGCGCGGCCGGATCGTCAGATCGCCGCTGGCCAGACCGCTGGCGGCCGCTTCGATCGCGCCGAGCTCGGTGAGCAGCGCGCGCCGCACCGCCATCGTGATCGCCAGCACGGCGGCGATCGAGAGCACGATCACCACCGGCATCAGCGTCGCCGCCAGCTTGACGTCCTGGGCGGCGTCACTGGAAGCGCGCTCGGACAGCGCCTGCTCGTGCAGCGCCAGCTCGGTCAGGCGCTGCGCCACCACGCCGAACGCGCGCTCGGTCTTGGCCATGGCGCTGGCGCTGACCGACTGGTCGTGGCGCGCCAGGTCCATCACGTCTTCCACCGCCGGCACGTACACGCGCCAGGCTTCGCGCGCGCCTTCGACGAAGCGCAATTCCTGCGGGTTGGCGGCGGTATCGCGCTGCAGCACCGCCAGCGCGCGCTCGACCGTCGCATGCTGGACGCGCACCTCGCGCACCAGCGGCTCGACGCGGCGCGCCGGAAAGCTGCCGCTGACCCAGGTCAGCACCTGGTAGGCGCCGGTCTGGGCGCGCTGGCTCGAGGCGACCAGATCGGACGCGGCGCGCATGCGCGCCGCACGCTCCTGTACGATCAGGTCGAGCGATCCATTCTGGCGTACCATGGCGCGGTAGGCGCCGCAGGACAGCACGACCAGCAACACCAGCACGACGCCGGGGGCCAGCAAGAGTTTGGGGCCGATGCGCAGGCGGGACAGCATGTCAGGCCCTGCCATTCGGGTTGCGCGGCGGACGCGTGGCGGCGCTGACGACGGCTCGGGTCATGGTCTTCTCCTGGTGATTGGATCTTCCGGACGGGCCTGCTATATTTCCGGCGTGCATTAAATCAATGTACGCCGTCGTCCATGCCGGTCATTGCGACGCATCAAGCATGAATGCATGCATCGCGCGGGCGTACCCATAAGGAAACAGTGAATGAAGCGTAAAGGTGTCGCAGCCGCCCTGTCGGGCCTGGTGTTCCCCGGCGTCGGCCAGTATTACCTCGGGCGCAAGGGGCGCGCCCTGCTGTTCGTCGCGGTCGCCGCGGTATCCGGCGTACTCTATTTCAATTACCAACTGGACACAGCCAGTACGATGGCTGCCCAGATCATGAGCGGCAGCGTGGGCCTCGACCCGGCCGCGATCGAAGCCAGGCTCGCCGCCCAGCCGGTCCCACTGCGCGTTACGCTGGCCGGCATCGTCTTCCTGCTGTGCTGGGCCGGCAGCGTGCTCGAGGCCTGGCTCAATCCCCAACCCTGAAGCGGCGCCGTCGATTCCGCCACATTCGGCACGGGCGCTTGGCCGAAGACCGGTGGCTGGGCTACACTCGCGACTGCTCCCCGCCACACCTGCCTCCGGCATGAACCAGCACGACCCCGCAGCCGGCCGCTCAGCCAGCCGACCTTGATTCCGCCACCGGAGCCGCCCTGCCGGCCATCCTCGCGCGCCTGCGCGAGCACACCGGTCACGACTTCCAGCGCTACAAGCGGCCTTCGCTGCTGCGCCGCGTCGCCCGGCGCATGCAGACGCGCGACGTGCGCGACCTCGACGCCAACGCCGGCGTCGAGCTCGACGACGGCTCGCCCGACCTGCTTGCCCGCCTCGAAGCGTTGATTCCGCCGGAAGACCGGGCCGCCAAACGGCTGGCCTGGCAACGCCATGCGCGGCGAGGCCGAACTGCACCACACCAGGCGTTTCGTCGATCCGGTTGGCGGCTGGACGATCTGGATAGAAGCCCACGGGGGACCCGTTGCCGGGCCGGCAGGTGTACCCGAACGCGTGGTCGGCGTCGCCCTCAACGTCAGCGAGCGCAAACGCGCCGAGCAAGCGCAGCGCGGACGTGATCGGCCACGACGTAGCGGCGCTGCTGGATGGTGCCGATGGATGCATGGTGGCGGCGCGGCGACTGCGCCGTGGCGGCGCTGCCCTGTCGGGTCTCGCCAATCGGGCTGGTCGGTCAGGCGGGCGCCGTGATCGTGTTCCGCGCCGGCGCGCCCGCGCACGCGTGACGCGCGCGGGCGGCTCACTCCAAGTTAGTCCAGCTTGGCCGCGTGCTCGCGGGTGGCATGGAACTGCAGCTTGGGCCAGCGCTCCTGGGTCAGGCGCAGGTTCACGCCTGAGGTGGCCAGGAAGGCCATGTTGCCGGCGGCGTCGTAGGACACCTGCGGCGCGAGCGCGGCTTCGAAGTCGGACAGGGCTTTCTTGTCGTCGCTCGAGACCCAGCGCGCGCTGCTGATGCTGGACGATTCGAACACGGCGTCCACGCTGTACTCGTTCATCAGGCGGCTGGCGACCACCTCGAACTGCAGCACGCCGACCGCGCCCAGGATCAGGTCGCTGCCGATGACCGGCTTGAAGACCTGCACCGCGCCCTCCTCGCCGAGCTGCTGCAAGCCCTTGTGCAGCTGTTTGGTCTTGAGTGGATTGCGGATGCGCACCGTGCGGAACAGTTCCGGCGCGAAGTACGGGATCCCGGTGAACTGCAGCATCTCGCCTTCCGAGAAGCTGTCGCCGATCTGCATGTTGCCATGGTTCGGCAAGCCGATGATGTCGCCGGCGTAGGCCTCGTCCACCTGCTCGCGGGTCGATGCCATGAAGGTTACGACCGAAGCCAGCTTGACTTCGCGGCCCAGGCGCAGGTGCTTGACCTTCATGCCCTTTTCGAAGCGGCCCGAGCACACGCGCAGGAAGGCGATGCGGTCGCGGTGCGCCGGGTCCATGTTGGCCTGGATCTTGAAGACGAAGCCCGAGAATTTCGGCTCTTCCGGCTCGACCTCGCGCACGGTGGCGTCGCGCCCGCGCGGCGCCGGCGACCAGTCGACCAGCGCCGACAGGATCTCGCGCACGCCGAAGTTGTTGATCGCCGAACCGAAGAACACCGGCGTCTGCACGCCGGCCAGGAAACGCTCCAGGTCGAACGGATGCGAGGCGCCGTGTACCAGCTCGACTTCCAGCTTGAGCTGTTCGATCTCGAGCGGGAACATCTCGGCCAGCTTCGGATTGTCGATGCCCTTGATGATCTCGTAGGCGCCGTCGGCCTTTTCCTCGCCGGCCTTGAACAGCATGATCTCGTCGTTGATCAGGTGGTACACGCCGCGGAAGTTCTTGCCCATGCCGATCGGCCAGGTCACCGGCGCGCACTCGATCTTGAGCACCGATTCGACCTCGTCGAGCAGCTCGAGCGGATCGCGGGTTTCGCGGTCCATCTTGTTCATGAAGGTGACGATCGGCGTGTTGCGCATGCGGCAGACGTCGAGCAGCTTGATGGTCTGCCCCTCCACGCCCTTGGCCGCGTCGATCACCATCAGGGCCGAGTCGACCGCGGTCAGCACGCGGTAGGTGTCTTCCGAGAAGTCCTGGTGGCCCGGTGTGTCGAGCAGGTTGATGACGTGGTCGCGGAATTCGAACTGCATCACCGAGGACGCGACCGAAATGCCGCGCTGCTTCTCGATTTCCATCCAGTCCGAAGTGGCGTGGCGGCCGCTCTTGCGGCCCTTGACGGTGCCGGCCAGCTGGATCGCACCCGAGAACAGCAGCAGCTTCTCAGTCAGCGTGGTTTTACCGGCGTCCGGGTGGGAAATGATGCCGAAAGTGCGGCGGCGCTGCACTTCGCGTGCGACCAGCGCGGCCGGCTTGGATGCGGTCGCGCCGTCGGCGCCGCCGGCGTCCAGGGCGTCGTTGTGGTCTGGGGTGATGTCTGCGGTTTCGTTGGACATGGTCTCGCTTTGGGTCTCGCCTTGCAGCGCTTGCAAAACTCTCGATTTTACCGGCTCCAGGGCAGCTTGTGTGAACCGTTTGGCGCCCCTTTTTCGGCGCTCGGGAGCCGGGATGCGGGGTCGGTTCAGCTTGGCTTATGTGCGCTAAGCTGTAGGACGGTTCTGTACGAACGGCTCAGTTTGCTTAATAGCCGTGTCGGCTTACGGCTGAGCGCGAGAAGTTTTTATCGAGAAATGCCGACCGATAAGGCCGCGTTGCGCACATATGCACGCGTAGAGAGGAATGTTTTCAAACAGTTATGAAAACAGTGGTTTTTGGCGATTTTCTCTAGTAGGACTGGACTGACAAAACATCATGCATCGAACCTACATGGGGGCGACAGCTAGTCTTATGTTCGGCAAGACACTATGGCCTTAATGTACACACATCGCGATGAGGAAACCCATCCAAGCAATCGCCCAGTGATGTAAGTCAGAGATAAAGAGGAAATAAAATGAACAACGCTCAACTCGGTGTGGCCGCGCAGAAGAAGACGCAATCGGTGAACCATATCCCGGCAATGGCCGAGGAATCGAAAGCGGCGCGACCGGTTGTCAGCTACAGCGGCACCCAACAGAACGAGCTGCTGGCAGCCCTGCCGCACCCAGACCTGGAAACCCTGGTTGAGCACCTCGAGCTGGTCCCGCTGCCGTTCGGTAAAGAGCTGTTCGAATTCGGCAGCAAACTCGAATACGTGTACTTCCCGACCACCGCCATCGTGTCGCTGCTGTACGTGATGGAAGACGGCGCCACCACCGAGATCGCGGTCATCGGCCACGAAGGCGCAGCCGGCGTGTCGCTGTTCATGGGCGAGCGCGCCACCTGCAGCGCCGTGGTGCAGAGCGCCGGCTACGGCTACCGCCTCAAAACCCAGTACCTGCGCGATGCCTTCACCAAGGGCGGCGCCCTGCCGCAGCTGCTGATGCGCTACACCAACGCGCTGTTCGCGCAGATGGCGCAGAACGCCGTCGGCGGCCGCCACAGCTCGATCGAGCAGAAACTGTGCCGCTGGCTGCTGGACCGCCTGGACCGCTCGCCGAGCAACGAACTGAAAGTGACCCAGGAACTGATCTCGATCATGCTGGGTGTGCGCCGCGAGAGCATCACCGCCGCTGCCGGCAAGCTGCAGGACGAAGGCCTGATCCAGTACCGCCGCGGCAACATCACCGTGCTGAACCGCCAGGGTCTGGAAGACTATGCCGGCGAATGCTACAAGGTCGCTAAAAGCGAGTATGACCGTCTGCTGATGGACGTTGCACGTGCATGACCGGCGCGGCGCCGCCGCCCTCGGCCGCTTGCGGCGCCTGGGCGGTCAGCCGGGCCATCGCGTCATCCGCCGCATCGGTTTGAACTGAGTCACCTGCTCCACCCGTCTCACCCGCTCCACCCGCCTGGCCCAGCGCCGGGATCGGCAACACCAGGGAACCGCCTGACGCGGTCCCTGCGGCCACCAGCGCTTCGCCGCCAGGCGCCGCCAGCGGCACGCAAGCGTGCACACTGGTGCCGATGCCGTTCACGCCGCGCCCCACCCGCAAGCTTCCCCCTAATAATAGAGCGCGCTCGCGCATGCCCAGCAAGCCATGCGATTTCGGCCGCCGCATCGCATCCGCCGGGATACCGACGCCGTCGTCGCTGACTTCCAGCGCCAGCGCTTCGCCCTCGCGCGCTAGGTGCACGATCGCATGCTTGGCCTTGGCGTACTTGGCGATGTTGTTCAAGGCTTCCTGGGTGATGCGGAACAGCGCGATCGCCTGCGTCGGACCGGCCAGGTCGACGTCGTCCTCGATCAGTGCTTCGCAATCGATGCCGGTCACGCGCCCGAAGTCCTCGCAATAGCTCTGCAGCGCCGCGGACAGGCCGAGGTTGTCGAGCAGGCTGGGCCGTAGGTCTTCAATGATGCGGCGCTTGAGCTGCACCGTCTCGACCAGGGTTGCGCGCGCGCGCGCGAGGCTGGCGGCCAGTTCCGGACGGCTTGCCTTAAGCTGTTCGCCGACCGTCGACAGGTCCATGCCGATCGCGGTCAGGTTGGCCCCCATCTCGTCGTGCAGCTCGCGCGCGAGGCGCGCTTTTTCGTCTTCGGACACGCGGATCAGGTGGCGCGACAGGACCGACAGCTGTTCGGTACGGGCCGCCACCAGGCTTTCCAGCTGCTCGTTGGTCTGCTGCAGCGCGCGTTCGGCCTCGAGGCGCAGGCGGAAGCCGCGCCGGATCAGGTTATAGAACAGCACCAGCACGAAGATCGCCGCCGCGTTGATGCCGATGCCGAGCATGGCGGTGCGCCGCACGTGGTCGTAGAAGGCGGCGCCGCGCGTAGCCAGCAGCTCGTTCTGCTCGCCGGACATGATCACGACCTGCATGCGGATCTCGTCCATATGGGCACGGTCTTCGGCCACGCGCGCGATCGCGACGATGTCCTCCAGGCCGCCCTTGCGGTAGACCTCGAGCCCGTCCTGCATCAGCGCCAGGCGGCGCCGCACCAGCGCTTGCAGCTGGGCGAGGTTCTTCGATTGGCCCGGATCGTCGGCGACCAGACCCTTGAGCTCGCCGAACTGGCCGTCGAGTTCGCGCTCGGCGGTGCGCAAGGGGCCGAGATAGGTGTCGGAACCGGACAGGAAATAGCCACGCAAACCGCTCTCGGCATCAGTGACGAGCAAGTTCAGGTATTGCAGCTTGGCAGCGACGCGGTCGGCGCGCGCCTGGCGATCGTTGGCCGCATTCAGGTCGTCGAGGTTGCGCAGCAGGCTGATGGCGTTGACCACGAGGATCAGCACGCAGACGATGCACAGCAGCGTCTGGTAGGGCGGAAGGCTGCGTACCGGCCTTGAATTTGGGTCGGTGGAGAAATACATCCTCTTCCTTTCGCGCGGCAAATCTGTCTGGGGCGATTATAGACCCCGGACAATGCCATGGAGCCGCATTAGCCGTCAGAATCGCGCGAAAACCGGGAGAAATGTAGCGGGAGGACTACGCGTACGACACAATCGTCGGCACTGGATGACAACGCGGCGAGTGCGGCATACCCAGAGGGCATGCCGCTCGACACGGCTGCTCTTAGTCGAGCAGGTTGTTTTTCATGGCGTAATAGGTCAGGTCGCTATTCGACTGCAGCCCCATTTTTTCCATGATGCGGGTACGGTAGGTCGACACGGTCTTGATCGACAGCGACAGTGCATTGCCGATGTCGGACACGGTCGCGCCCTTGGCCAGGCGCAGGAACACCTGGAATTCACGGTCCGACAGCTCGGTGTGCAGGGCCGTGTTGGGGTCGCGGTCAAAGCTCTGGGCCAGCAGTTCGCCGACCTGCGAGCTGACGTAGCGGCGCCCCTGGAAGACGGTGCGCACCGCGGTCTTGAGCTCGTCGGCGTCGCATTCCTTGTTCAGGTAACCGTTGGCGCCCATCTTGAACAGATTCAGTGCGTATTGCTGGGCCGGGTAGCCGGACAGGATCAACACTGGCAGGTTGGGCTGGCCCTGGCGGATCGTGCGCAGGATGTCGATCCCGCTCTGGTCGGGCATCGCGATGTCCAATAGCAGCACGTCGCAAATCTCGCGGCGTGCGATATCGAGGGCTTCACGCCCGGTAGCGCCTTCGGCGACGACTTCGAATTCGCCCGACGACGAAAAAATCTGTTTGAATCCTGCTCGAACTATCTGGTGATCGTCACAAATGGCAACGCGTATCATTGTCTTCCCTTAAATTTTCCTGGGACAGGAAAGAGCCGAGGCTGACACCCCACGCCCCCGCTGGGTCATGCGTTTGAGTCAGCAACATTCGCAAGTGACATTCTAGCACCTCCGAGGTGCAGAACAACAGGAGCACGAACGCCTGAGCTCGCCGAAGCAACCCGCAAACCTTTGACGGTTTCCGAAGCACCGCTTCAAGTCGATTCAGGCAGCCTGCGAGCCGTGCTTCAGCAGGTCGAGGATTGCATGCAGCTCTTCACGCAGCTGTTCGGGCGCAATGGTCGGCGCCGGCGGCGTGACGGGAGCGACGTCAGCCTCTTCCACCGGAGCGCCGCGGCCGTCGAGACGATTGCGCGCGCCGCTGATGGTAAAGCCCTGCTCGTACAGCAGCTCGCGGATACGGCGAATCAGCAACACCTCGTGGTGCTGGTAATAACGTCGGTTTCCACGGCGTTTGACAGGCTTAAGCTGGGTAAATTCCTGCTCCCAGTAACGCAAGACATGCGGCTTGACCCCGCACAATTCACTGACTTCGCCGATCGTAAAATAACGCTTGGCCGGAATCGGCGGCAGCACGGTCAGTTCGGTCTTGTTCGGTCGGTCGTTCATGGGTCGTTACGGGCTGGTCAGGCTGCACGCGCCAGGGAATGGCCGTCGGGGCTGTCCGGGTTGGCCGGATTCGCCTCTTCGACCATGCTTTTCAGCTTCTGGCTGGCGTGGAACGTCACGACGCGGCGCGCCGTGATGGGAATTTCTTCCCCGGTTTTCGGATTGCGGCCGGGACGTTGCGGCTTGTCGCGCAACTGGAAGTTGCCGAAGCCGGACAGCTTGACCGCTTCGCCGCGCTCGAGCGCATTGCGGATCTCGTCGAAGAAGGTCTCGACCATGTCCTTGGCTTCGCGCTTGTTCAGGCCGACCTGCTCGAACAGCAGCTCGGCCAGCTCCGCCTTGGTCAGGGTCGGCAACTCCTTTTGCGCTTCCTGACGTACGCGATGGGCGGCAAGCGCCTCCTCGAGCACGACAGAATTCAAGTCGTTGTTGTTAATTTTCAGGCCCTACCTTCAAACAGTTTTGGATGGGAGCATCGACAAACCTCCGACGGTTTCTCGATGCGCCGTTACGCACGTAGCCGTTCGGCTCGCGACGTCTTAACCGCGCAGTTTCGCGCCGTGTTTTTGTTGCGCAGCAGCAGCGAGCGCAGCCATGATGGCGTCCACCGATTCGTCCTGCAGCGTCGATTGAGTATCTTGCAAGCTAAAGCGGAAAGCAAGGCTTTTTTCATCTTGCTCCAATCCTTTGCCGCGGTATTCATCAAACAAAACAACGGCTTGCACGAGTTTACCGTTCAGGTTCGACGCCAGCTCATTGTTAAATGCATCGAGCAGCGCCTGAGCCGGAACGTCCTGCTTGACTACCAGCGCCAGGTCGCGGGTGGCGCCCGGGAACTTGGAGATCTCGGTATAACGCGGCAGTTCGCGCGCACGCAAGGCTTCAGCATCGACCTCGAACAGGACCGGCGGCTGCGCCAGCTCATACTTTTGCAGCCAGCGTGGATGCAGCTCGCCGACGACACCGATCTGCTTGCCGTCCAGCACCACCGCGGCGCAGCGCCCTGGGTGCAGCGCCGGGTGCTCGGCCTTCTCGAAGCGCAGCTGGCGCGGCGCGAACAGCGCTTCCAGGTCGCCCTTGACGTCGAAGAAATCGACCGGACGGCTGACCATGCCCCACTGCTCGTCGAACGCCGGGCCGTAGGCGATCGCGGCGACACGCTTGGGCTGGTCGAAGCCGGCGATCGACAGCGGACCGTCTTCGGCCTGCGGATTGCGCAGGAACACGGCGCCGACTTCGAACACGCGCACGCGGCCGGCCTTGCGGTTCAGGTTGTAGCGCACGTTGGCCACCAGGCTGCCGATCAGCATTGATCGCATCACGCTCATCTGGCTGGCGATCGGGTTTTGCAGGCGGATCGGCTCGGCGTTGTCGGCGAAGTCGGCTTCCCACTGCTGCTCGACGAAGCTCATGTTGACGACTTCCTGGTAGCCCAGATCAGCCAGACGATGACGGATCGCAAACAGCGAACGGGTGTTTTCCGGCTCGATCAGCATCGCGCTCGGAGCGACCGGCGGCAGCGTCGGGATGTTCTCGAAACCGTAGACGCGCGCGACTTCCTCGATCAAGTCTTCCTCGATCTCGATGTCGAAGCGGTAGGACGGCGAGGTGACGTAGAACTTGCCCGGCTCTTGCGTGAACGGCAGGCGCAGGCGCGTGAAGATGTCCGCGATCTGGGCGTCGTCCAGCGCCACGCCGATGACCTTGGCGGCGCGTTCGGTGCGCAGCATCACCTGCTTGCGTTCCGGCAGCTTGGCGATCTGGTCGTCGATCGGGCCGACCTTGGTATCCTGCCTGCCGCAGATCTCGATGATCAGCGAGGTGATGCGCTCGATGTGCTCGACCGTGGTCGCATAGTCGACGCCGCGCTCGAAGCGGTGCGCCGCATCGGTCGAGAAGTTGTAGCGGCGCGCACGGCCCTGGATCGCGTTCGGCCACCAGAATGCGGCTTCCAGGTAGATGTCGGCGGTGTCGAGCGTGACCGCGGTCGAGTCGCCGCCCATGATGCCGGCCAGCGATTCGATTTCCTTGTCGTCGGCGATCACGCCGACCCACTCGTCGACCTCGACGGTATTGCCGTTGAGCAGCTTGAGAGACTCGCCCTTCTTGCCCCAGCGCACGTCCAGGCCGCCATGGATCTTGTCCAGATCAAACACGTGCGACGGACGGCCGACTTCCAGCATGACGTAGTTCGAGATGTCGACCAGGGCCGACACCGAACGCTGGCCGCTGCGCTCCAGGCGGCGCTTCATCCACTCCGGCGTGGCGGCGCGCGCGTTCAGGCCGCGGATCACGCGGCCGGTGAAGCGGCCGCACAGGTCAGGCGCCGAGATTTTAGCGGGCAGGACTTCGTCGGTGGTGACCGGCACCGGACGGAAGGCTGGCAGGCTCAACGGAGTGCCAGTCAGCGCCGACACTTCGCGCGCCACGCCCAGCACCGACAGACAGTCCGCCTTGTTCGGGGTCAGCTTGATCGTGAATTTCAGGTCGTTCAAGCCGAGGTAATCGCGAATGTTCTGGCCGACCGGTGCATCTTCCGGCAGCTCCATCAAGCCGCTGCCCTCTTCCGAGATCTTCAATTCCTTGGCCGAGCACAACATGCCCTGCGACTCGACACCGCGCAGCTTGCCCAGCTTGATTTCGAACGGCTTGCCGTCCGCACTCGGCGGCAGCACGGCGCCGACCTGGGCGCAAATCGCTTTCATGCCGGCGCGCACGTTGGGTGCGCCGCAGACGATGTTGAGCAGCGTACCGGTGCCGGCGTCGACCTGGCATACGTTCAGGCGGTCGGCGTTCGGGTGCTTGACCACTTCCTTGACTTCCGCCACCACGACGTTCGAGAACGGCGGCGCGACCGGCTCGACTTCTTCGACCTCGAGGCCGGACATCGTCAGCAGGTGGGCCAGTTCGTCCGAATTCATCTTCGGATCGACCATGGAACGGAGCCAGTTTTCGGAGAATTGCATATTCGTTTGCCTTGTTGGGTTCGCGTTGTTCTTATTAGTTGAACTGCTTCAGGAAGCGCAGATCGCCTTCATAGAACAGGCGCAAATCGTTGATTCCATAGCGCAGCATAGTCAGGCGCTCCAGGCCCGAGCCGAACGCGAAGCCGATGAATTTTTCCGGATCCAGTCCGAAATTTCGCACAACGGTCGGGTGCACCTGACCGGCGCCCGAGACTTCCAGCCAGCGGCCCTTGAGCGGACCGGAACCGAAGGCGATGTCGATCTCGGCCGACGGTTCGGTGAACGGGAAGTACGACGGGCGGAAACGCACCTGCAGGTCGTCGGTCTCGAAGAAGGCCTTGACGAAATTCAGGTACACGCCCTTCAGGTCGGCGAAGCTGATGTCCTCGCCGATCCACAAGCCCTCGACCTGGTGGAACATCGGCGAGTGGGTGGCGTCGCTGTCGACGCGGTAGGTGCGGCCCGGCGCGATCACCTTGATCGGCGGCGTATGCGTGCGCGCGTAGCGCACCTGCATCGGGCTGGTATGGGTGCGCAGCAGCAGCGGCTTGCCGGTGCTGTCGTTGCCTTCGATATAGAAGGTGTCCTGCATCGAACGAGCCGGGTGGTTTTCCGGGCTGTTCAGTGCGGTGAAATTGGTCCAGTCGTTCTCGATCTCGGGGCCGTCGGCCACGTCGAAACCGATCGAGCGGAAGATCTGCTCGACGCGCTCCCAGCTGCGCATGACAGGATGGATGCCGCCGAGCGAACGGCCGCGGCCCGGCAGCGTCACGTCGATGCTTTCCGCATTCAGGCGCGCCAGCAGCTGGGCATTGGCCAGCGCTTCGCGGCGGGCCGTCAACGCCTGTTCGATTTTTTCTTTGGCGGCGTTGATCAGGGCACCCTGCGCCTTGCGCTGCTCGGGGTCGAGCTTGCCGAGGCCCTTCATCAGGTCGGTCACCTGGCCGGTCTTGCCGAGGTATTTCGCTTTTGCGTTTTCCAGCGCGGCTGCGTCTTGTGCGGCGCCAAAGTCCGACTGTGCCGAAACGACGAGTTCTTCGAGCGCGGGTTGTGCTTGCGGATCCATGCGTGTTCTGTTCCTGTTTTGAGGGCCTGCTTCTAGGCGATCGGCGCCAGAATCAAAAACGGGGCACAAGGTGATTAACCCTCTGCCCCGTCCTTTTTGCGCCCGGCGATGAGCCGGACGCTGTACTGCTGTGCAGTTCGCTCGCGATTTAAGCGGCTGCGACTTGCGCCTTGACGGTGTTCACGATAGCGGCAAATGCCGGCTTGTCGTTCACAGCCATGTCGGCCAGGACTTTACGGTCCAGTTCAATCGCGGCTTTCTTCAGGCCGTTCATGAACACGCTGTAGGTCATGCCGTGCGAACGCGAAGCCGCGTTGATACGGGTGATCCACAGTGCGCGGAAAACGCGCTTCTTGTTGCGGCGGTCGCGGTATGCGTACTGGCCAGCGCGCATGACGGCTTGCTTGGCAATACGGAATACTTTGCTGCGACGACCACGGTAGCCTTTGGCTAGCGCAAGAACCTTCTTGTGACGGGCACGTGCAGTAACCCCACGTTTAACTCTAGGCATATTAGCTCCTTAGTGTGAGATTAGACGGCCGACGGCATCATGCGGTAGACGCTGGTGACGTCCGATGCATTGATGTTACGGGTGCCACGCAGCTGGCGCTTGTTCTTGGTGGTCTTCTTGGTCAGGATGTGACGCTTGAACGCCATACCCGATTTGACGGTACCACCCGGACGCACGCGAAAACGCTTCTTCGCGGAGCTTTTGGTTTTCATTTTCGGCATAGTCATCTGTCCTTTTATGGACAGCCTCATATGTAACAGGATTGCAGGTGGCAGCAACGCTGCTCTTGGATGCCTGCTTTCACTTGTTTCTGCAGCAGAAGCGAGTCCACTACAGTCTTGCATCCCGCATCATGCGACACGGGAACCGAGGATTCTAGCACAGTTTTCGCAAAATGTACCCACCTCGGCACCTGCCTGGCGGCACGACGTCGTACCGGGCAGCCAGTAAATCGACGACGAAAAGGGTCGAGCCCGGG
>Ga0308160_10000379_pt1 | contig 90756 bp, 99 predicted proteins | sample PhyFR1_FD_201036 | JGI IMG/M metagenome (GOLD analysis project Ga0308160, IMG submission 201036) | Phyllosphere microbial communities from UC Gill Tract Community Farm, Albany, California, United States - DLSLF.R1 | ecosystem: Host-associated > Plants > Phyllosphere > Unclassified | place: USA...
TGCCTGCACGATTTCAGCTCGGCGAAACCGACCTACGTATAAAAGAGGAAGTGCGACGCGCAGACGTAGATTGGCCGAGGTCGCGGGTAGCGCCGCCAGCTCTTGGCAGATGAAGCTCCACTCATGCTGTGTAAAGCTTCGCGATAGGTCGGCGCCGCCTGCTGGCGCGCGTGGCTTGCTGACGGCTGTCCAGGGATTGCCCGTTAGGTAGCGTTGGTCGACCAGAAAGCTATAGAAAGTGCCGAGCATTGTCAGCGCACGCCGTTGGGCGGCCAACTCAAGCGGTCCCTCGAACGGTCGCCAGGAAGGGCCCCAACGTGCGCGGCTGCGTGGTGCGCACCAGCGGCCCGCAGGTTGCGGATCGGCGAGGAATGAGCGGTAGGCGACCGCGTCTTCGAAGTCGATCGACGATAGCGGCTTGCCGCGCTCAAGGATTGCCCATAGCATAAATCGCTCGCACTCGGCGCGATAAGCGCGTGCAGTTGGCCCCAGCTTGCGCAGCCAGGCGAAAGGTTCGCCGAGTCCATTCTGCAAGATTGGTCCATGACGTTCCTGCTTCTCACGGAGGAATGAGATCAGCGCATCGTAGTCGTTACACGCAGCGAGTTGACACTGTTCCCGCGGCGCGCGGAAACGCCCGGCACTCCCGTTAAGGTGATGCGGCACGATGAATTTCTCAAGCGGGACTACGGCCGTTGCCGGCGGCATTACCAGCTGCAGAGAGCCAGGGTCGAGAGCACTCTTGCCTGTCCCGACATGTGGACCAATGCGCAGTCCCGTGTACGGCTGCAGGGTACGCAACCATCCTACGACACTGTTAGCCTTCCCTACTCCAATCGCTCGCACGGATACATGCCAGTTTCGTCCGACACCGTTGATTCGTTCGGCTAGCTGCCGCAGTGTGACCATGCCTGCGGCTACGAGTCGAGTTGCAAGCTCCGGGCGTAGCCAGGCGCGCACTCCGTCGTCCGCATGCGGCGCTTCTGCGGCTACCCCTTCCAGCCAAGTAATCGCCTCGAGCTGTCGCCGAAGCAGGCGGGCACCACGCTTCTCTTTCGTGGATGCGGTGCCGTATGCGTCCTCAAAGGCCGCCAGCTGGTCCTCGATACCGAAATCCTCCATACCTTGCTTGATTGTGAATTCCTCAAGCGTCGGAGTTACTGCGGCACCCGCGCCCCCGGCAGCGCTGGTTACGTCGATGCGAACAAGCCTCGCTAGGCCGTGTCGTGCGTGACGGTACGCCGCAGCAGCGAAGGCGTTGCGTAGCCAGTCTACGGTGCGTTTTATAACGCGCATGTCCGTTCGCTTTCCTTCGACAGCCAAATAGCGGTCCCACATTTCGCGTAGATCCAGGCCTTGTACGTAGGCACGCATGAAAGCGAAATGTCCCGAGTGAAGCTTGCGCTCGACGAACTCGATTTCGATGGAAGATGTGTCTCTCATTGCACTGAGGATGAAGTCGTGAAGAGCTATCGAGCCGCTTTTCTTAAGCAGATCAATAGCTTAGCACGGCCGCGTTGACGGCAGGCCACTTTAGCACTGCTTTTTACACTCTATGATAATTAGAGATTATCAAAGAGTGTAAATCAAAAAAAGTTTCCAACAGGAAACAACATTGAGGTATTTTCAGAGCTCTTGGAAGCAAATTTGTGAGCGATGCGTTCGCGGACTGGAGCGCTTCGTTTTAGCCCGGGCCGTTGGCATGTGAGTCATAAAACATCACGCGGCATGTCACTCCACAAACTGGTAGTTGCGGAGGAAATTGAAGATTGTCGTAAGCGGCATCTGATTGTGCATAATTGCCGCGAATTGCAAGGGCGTCGGCAAGTTCTCGCGTTGCTCGAAAAGCGCGTCGAGCAGTGCCAGTTCGTCCTGTCGAGACATGCTGAGCCACTTCACAATCGCGCTCTTCACCGTATCGTATTGCGGCCAGCTGCTCGCCCAACGCACTCCTTCGTTCAGGTGTTTAATGTTTTTGAAGTCGGGCGAGTCCAGCTTACCTTTTCCAAGTTCAGCTAGGCTCTCAACTGGCGTAGCGGGCTGACGGGGCGGCGGTTCGAGGTCACTATGTGCCACCGAGAATCTTCCACCTGTGCCAGGCCCGGCATATGCGAGAAAGCCACAGCCTTTCAGGTAGAACAAGAAACTCTTAATTGCGTGGACCAGCTGGTACTCGATGCCGGGCGCCTCGCCAAACCAGTTCCTGACCCATGTTACGACCTCAAGTAGCTCGAATGAGGTGGAATGTGGCTTCTTGAAAATGAAGTGATAGAAAACTGCTGCTTGCCAAATGCGGGCTGGTGACTCGACCGCCCTGTTATGCGGCGTTGGCAAACGCAAATAATACGGCCATTTGCCCTTTATTCCGAGCCTGACACGCAATGCCGTCTCCTTTTCGGCAGCGGACTTGTTTCGATACGGCAGAAACTGTTCGTCTTCCTTCAGGCGCTTCGCAAGGGCGGCAGCCGCTTCCCGTTGTCGCGCTTTCAAGCGGTTGGTGGCGCGTTGCTCCGCCCGCAACCGGGCCTTCGCCAGCTTTCGTTCATGCAGCTCGTTGAGTCGACGCACTTCGTTGCCCACTTCCTCCTGCAAGCGTCGCATGGCCTCCGCGCTTCCAGGGTAGAAGAGCCAATGCCTGTATGGTTCCTCCAAGACCCGTTTTTTGATCGCGGCGAACCCCTCGTCGAGGTCAAGATCGGAAAGCCAGATTTCGATCGCAGCAACACCAAAGCGTGCTAGTTTCGCCTTCTTTTCCTCGTCGACCTGGTGCGTGTACCACATTTCAATGAACAGCTGTCGTTCGCCCTTGCAGCCGACAACATCGGGCCGTATTGTTCCAATGTTGGTATCGGATATCGTCAGCTCCGCATAGCACTCGTCGAAACGAATGATTCGCTCCTTGCACAGATCCAGCCTACGCTCAACGTACTCGCCCGAGTTGGCGTATCTACCCACCGATAGGGACAGAGGCGGAATCCGTACCTGCTTTGTCTGCATGAGCACTTGGATCGCAGCAGAGTGAATTGCCTGGCTGACGCATTGAGCGGAACCGGGTGCATTGTAATGCGCAAAATGGCGGCGTCGACGGCCCTGGCGTAGTAACAACCTCGCGCCACAGCCCGGGCAAGTGCATTCACATGCTAATCCTGACGATAGCTCTTCGGTAGGAGCTACAAGCAGATCGCCGTGCCGGCCAAACGGCACTTTAAGGGTACTTCCTTGTTTCGATTCCATTGAGGCGCGCGCTTTATTAAGCAACGATAATGACCACCTTTGTAGCCGACCGCGGCGTTCGGCGCCGACAGTGTAGGTTAGTCCTCCTCGGGAAAGCCAGACGCGCAGCAACATCGGCGAGGTAACAAACTTAGTTCCAAAGGCTTCGATCTAGCAGTTTTACTTCCAAATCCCAGAAGTAAAACTGTTAGACGGCATGCACCTTGCTGTCGCTTGTCCTATGTGCTCATCGGGTACGGGTCTAACAATATTACTTCCGAAAGCTTTTTCTCAGCTGTCAGTCTTCGAGTTCGCAGTATCTATTGGAGCTGTAGGAGGTACGTTTGCGGCATGCGCCTCAGCAAGCGCACGTCGAAGAACGTCCGCAGAGGTTTTGCCATATCCAATAGCCTTTAGTGAATCGAGCATCTCGAGGTAGTTTCCGTCGAAGTCAATTGGCAGGCGCTTCCCGTTACGGTCGGCAAGACGTTGAAGTGCATTTTTGGCTCTCTTCGTGCTCGTACGGTCGTACGGATCGGACTTCGGATTTTCTTTGGTAGGCATGGCGCCGGTTCGGTAGGTCGTGGGTTCAAAGCGAGCGGGAGGCGTGTGTTACCCGCTCTCTATCTGACTATGAAATCGCGGCTGCTTCCAACATCATATGTGCCGCCGTGTTTTCGATGAGCTCGCCGATCGGGGTCTTGCCTTGCTCGTCCGGGTTAAATCCGACGTTGTTCACGTACCATTCAACTATTCCGCGGCGGCCGTGTAAAAGAGCTGAGTTCGGTTCTGGCTCCGTGCTGCCAGGGGCGAAGACACTGAATTGCATCATATCGGTTTCAGGGGCGGTAGGCCCGGCATCAATACTGGAATCTGTGATGTAGGTCTTGAAACCTGGTGCATCTGGCTCTTCGCTCACCAAAACAGTGCCACTGCCGACTGACACTAATTTCAAACAAGTTCCTGTGGTAATGTCCATTTACTTCCTTTCAAAGTTACAGACATTCTACCGTTTATATAAACGGTCTGCAAGGCCTTGATGAATTCTGACGTCAGAAGTTTCAACTGCTTGTCTTCCTTTAGCCCGCGCTCTATCTGATATTGACCAGTCTCGTGGGCACAGTCGTTCCTTTGATAAACAATCCCAAAGTGAAACTAGAAACTATTCACACCAGAGGTATAAATAATGCATACGGAACGTAAAGTAGTAATGGTAGCCGTCCAAGCCACGCGGAAGGTTTTCTGGGTCGAGCCACGGTTACTGCATGGCAGGGAACCGGCGATCTTTGATCTTGTCCAGATCGATCACCGATTCTTTCGTGCAGGACCACATTGCCTGATTTCGTTCAGGAAGCCGAATGAGATGCGCGCGAACCGGAAGCGTGTTCCTGATCACCAGGCTGCGGTAATCGACTAACGGAAATGGGGAGTTGTACGTTCGTGTTCAAAAGTGGTTCTCCGAGACGATTAACCTAAGCCATATGCCGCTCGCTCAGTAGGGATTGCATCGCGCTGTTCACGTAGTACCGTCAACTCATCAGGATTCAGAATATGAAACGTTTCGGCCATCATTAGATATGCATCGAGTCGCCCGAGCAGGTAAGAGAGCTGGTCGTTTGGCTCTGACCGCATCAGCTGAAGCACTGTATTACACGCTTCGTGCATGATGACTTTTGCCGGGTTTATGCTGTCAAGTTCTTGGTCCATTATTTCTGCGCTTTCCCGCTCGATCAGATCAATGAAGGTGGAACCCAAGCATCCTGAAGATAGGGTCAAAAAAGCCTAAGCCAATAAGCAAGCCACCGACCAGGACAATGCTCAGCTTCAAGAGCACGCCAGGCTTCTCCAACCTTTTACGTGCATCCTGAACTCGCTTTTGTCGAGCCTGCATAGCCTCGTACTGCTCCCGAGCCTCCCGGACCCGGTCTTTTTCTTCAATCATGGTTTTTCCTTGATCCCTATACGGATCATCCGTGATCCGTCTTAGCTCAGCCGTGATCCCTTTCGGCTCACCCACGATCCTTGTATGGATCATCAGGCATTTTTTCGCTTTACTTAACGCTCAGATACACCGTCGACGCTACCGCGCTTGACTTGAGGCTCAGCACGCAACTCCCGTAGCGAGACATAGCGGCTATATTTTCCTTTGCTAACGTAGTCGATAGCACGCTGGTCACCTTTGCGTATCGCCTCCTGTAGGGCTAGGTATGTTGCGCTCGCCCATGCCTCCTTATCTTCCGTTTCCGTCGTCAAAACCAATGCCCAAGCATTAGGATCAACACCTTCGGAAAGGCCTACAAAGCGCTGCCACGGATCGCTTACCGCTTTTGCGTGCTGCACCTTACGCTCATACTCAGTGTCACTGCACGCGCTCAGAAGCGAGCAGCATGCTACTGCCAGAACGAGTTTAAGGATAATTTTTGATCGTGTCATTTTCCCGATTTTCTTTACTAAGGTTTCGTGACGTTGGATCAGGCAGACGCGAGGGAGCGCATGCTTGCGATTACTGAGGCCTTTTCGTTCGCACTCAACGCGGCGAACCAACCACCTGCGTTCGTTGCGATCACGTCTTCGGCGGCGCCCGGTTCGATACCAGCCGCAACCAGCTCGGCTTGCAGCTTCTCAGCATTGTTGGTCCAGTAGTTATGCATTGTCTTACTCCTTGTTGTGTGGGCCAGCATCCGATCGAAGGGATGCTCATCGGCACCAAGTTGCTTTTCGTTATTTTTTCAGCCAGGTCAGCGTCCGGCACGTCCAGCTCTTTTACGCGGGCTTACAGCGGGAAATTCCCGACACGCTTTCAGGCTCGATCAGGGCATAAAGCCTATCCATATCACTGCGTGCTGCGGCTTTATCGATCGTGCCGGCTAGGGCTAACCACAGCTGCCACATGCCATGTCCCATATCGAGACACTGGCGATATTCGAATTCTTCAACCTTAGTCGAGGCTTCTTCGGCACACTCGCGTAATCGTTTCTCAGTGATGCCTGTAAGAGTTGCGTAGTCCATACGGATGCCTACCTGTTGGCCTGCAGCTTAGCGTATATGGCAGCTGCGGCGTCTTTTGCAGATTTGTGGCTGTTAAACGCGAGTCGCAGTTCTTGGCGATGCTCTTCCAGAATGCTATTGATCGCATTCCTTTGTACCAGGAAGCTTGACACAAGCTCGGTCCCGACTGCGGCCAACCAGTCTTCACGCAGTTGGTCTTGCGGAATTGCCGGCAGCGGAACCCACTCGTTATCGGTGCCAAGGATCGTCCAAATTGAACCGTCATCGCACAGTGCAATGACTTCGGTTTCAATTGAGCCGGGTTCACCAGCAACGTCACCCGGTTTTTCGAAGCGGAGTGCTGCAATCTGAATGGGCTTACGGATTTTTTCCATGTGTTTTCTTTAGTTAGATGTGTTCGTCTGCCGAGCGGCTTTCAACGCGCAGAAGAATTGGTTGTTTGCGTTCAACCAATGCTCCAAACCAGGCTCATCTTTAAACAACGTGGGTTGTAGAGCGGTGATCGCGGCGACGATTTCCTGATGCTCGCCGATGCGCTTCGCGAGGCCACCTGCACTAGACTCGATAACCTTGTCCACCTCGCGGAGCTGGCGACGTAGCGCCTCTGCTTCTTCCGCCAGATGTTGGCTGTACTCGGCGCTAGCCTGATTGGACCGGGTCTGCCGGCGCACGATGTAGCTGAGGACGGCGATGATAGCAACAACGATGATTGGGAAAAGAATTTTCATAGATTCTATTACTTACGGGGGAGGAAATACTATCCTAAGATGCGAGCCACTAGACGCTAAGCCTGCATAGGGTTGGATGCTGTAAGGCTTTGGGAGAGACCGGCTTCACCGGCCCAGGTGGCGATCCTTTGACTGGCTGCGGATTTCGACCTCTCCCCGGCCTCCTCGATATGAAGCGGTGAAGCTTTCACCGACGAGAGGGATCTTGTCCAGAAGCCGTTTGTCGTGAATGCATACCTCGCCACGACCACGAGCCTGAACGATATGCACTGGTGTGACGGCCAAAGTCGAGCCGCTGTATCGACCAGCCTCGCGGTCCACTGGCTTGATCTCGGCATCCATTGCCGCGTGCGTAGCGGCGCTCCACGACTGCTGAACGCGGTTGTCGCTCTGCTCGCGCACTGCCCTGCTTAGAGCGTTCACCCGGGCGATGTCTTGGTCCGACAGCTGCAGGCCGAGCTTCTGATCCGCCATCTCGCGCGCATCGTTAAAGATCGCCGTAAAACGATGCGAGTTTTCTTCGTAGTCGATCGCGAACCCACGGCTTTCCGGGTCCAGATACGGCGCACCGATCGCTTTTCTTTGCGGGAGCACGGGTGTGACCTTCGGCGATGCCTGCCGCGCCTCCATTGCAGTCAGTACAAAGCCTCGGCCGAGTTGATTTTCCTGCGCAAATTCGTTCAGCATCACCATGTTGGTGAACATGATGACCTGCTCAACCTTGCCCCCGTCCGTGAACAGATTCACCGCCAGGTCACCGGATTGCTGATCCACATATGGCTGGGAAATCTTGAGGTCCTGCAGCCGCTCGATCACCTGACCACGGCCGCGGTAGTAGGCAACAGTGACATTGTCCCCTACTGCTGGCAAGCTTTCGAGCCGTCGGTTTTCATGCGCAACGACCACTCCATCGGAAACCTGCTGGATCGTAAATCCTTCGTTCTGGGAGACAATCACCCCCTGCGAAACGCCGCCGGCAGCACGTTCTTGACGTACCTCACCGACTGTACGTTCAGCGTCGTCAAGTGCAGGCTTTAGCAGAGCACCAAATGCCCGCTGTGCTGCAATTTCTTGCGCAACTAGGGGATGTTTAAAGCCGTCCGAAACCAGCGCATACTCAGCCTGTACATGGGGTGAGAGCGCGTGCGCGAACGACGCATCCAGGATAGTGCTCAGGTAGGTGTGACGAAGCGCAAGCAGTTCGGCCACCTTTACGTTGTCGCGGAAGGATTTCGAGTCAAGCCCCAAACTATCGGTCAGGGCATGTATTGCGACGTCGCGATATTCGTGGTTCTGAGCCGTGGCTTCCAGTACGCTTGCTTGCGCGCCGTTCATGCTCACCGAATAGCTGACGATCTCTTTGGCCTCGCCTAATACTGGCCAGCGGTTCATGCCACCAGATGGGCGGATAGCTTCGGCGAACTCGGCAAACGTCAGGTCGTAAAGTGGTTTCATTGCGATGAAGGATAAATTAAGCGGCGAGTCTTGCCAGGCGCAAGGTTTCGTTAGCGACACGACGCACCCACCCTTTTCGTGGATGCGCCATCAAACTCACAGCGTCGACATTGATGTGGTGATCGATCCCGGGAATGCTTGAAAGAGCCCGGATGCCGGCATCGACGCTTGGGAAAAAGAACGGTTCCCCCTCATCCGTCATGACCGCTTTCGTTTGTCCATCATGGGAGATGAACAGCCGGCATCCGAAATCCGGAATCACGGCCAGATTGGCTTTGAACGCCGTCAAGGGTCGCACGCCGCACAGGGTCAACAGGTTTGCATAACTGATTTGATTCACATAACCTCCTCGCCCGAGGGCTAGACTGATTTTTTTATATGATAATTCAAAATGACCGACGTGTGTAAATTCAACGTTGGATTTCCAACGTCAGAAATTCAAACAGTCGCGCTTTAGGCCAATCGGTTACTGATCAACCTTGCTAAGTTGCTCGGTCCTAATCTTTCCTTCAAGAGCTGAAATCGACCACTGGGGGCACGGCCGCCAACTCGGACTGCTCTCATCGTTCAGCCAGGCTCGAACCGTGCGCACGGAGCAAGGACGACCGGTCTGCTCCGCAATCATTTCCGCAGCGCGCTTTTGTGTAAGCCCATACTGCGACAACAGTTCATCAAAGCGGGCACGGTTTGCGAGACCATCCTCGCGGGAAGTAAGAGGTTTCATTTGCAATCCAATAAGGCACTTGTGCCTATTATACCTGTTTGCTGCTGAGGATGAAAGCGAAACCTCCATACTGACCTTATTTTCGCAAGCTAATAGGAGGAAGTGCCGGTATCTCATCGGCGGTCGCCCATTCCCACGACTTGAGCTGGCTCTCCTCGATCAGCTGCGACAGTTCTTTGGTGTACTGTTCGGTACCGCCAAACGGCTTGATATACAACGCCACCGGCTCATCCGTATCGGACAAAACAGCGCTTGCAAGCGGCGTTGTGCTCGCCAGGTTGTAACGCAGGCCTTTGGTGAAGCGGCGCCGTTGCTTCGTCAAGGCGTCCAGCAACATCAGCTCGTCGACGCTCTCGTACGGAAGCCAGTTCTCGTTAACGAGAACAAGCGATGCTTCCTCCAACGATGCGACACCGGCAGGGCTGACGCCAAAGGTGCCAACGACCAGCAGGTGGGATGCTGGATTGCCGTCCCACAGCATCAGTTCGTTCTCGAAGCGCTTTAGCAGACGCTTGTAGAGATCCTCGTTCATCATGAGGGGCGCATCCGCCTGGTGCTTCAATGTCATCTTCTTGCCGAAACGGGCATCGCCCATTTCCTTCACTTCGCCTACGACCAACATCAGACGTCGTGATGATCCCTCAGCTTTCGATAGCTGATTAAAGACGGTCATGCGGCGGCGCTTGATCTCGTCTATCTTCTTCTCATCGAACGATTCTGGTATGTAGAGAAGATCAGCGACCGAGCTTCCTTTGGCCACCTTGTCCGCTGCTGCCTCGAGCAAATACTTGCGCAAGACCCACCAGTTACGCTTACTCTCCATCGCCGGGGACCAGCGGGTCAGGCCCGCCTCATCGAGCAGGTAGTGCAGCGTTCCGCGGAGCGTCAGCTTCTTGCCGTCCGTTTTTACGCTGTCGTGCTCAGCACCACTCGGCGCCGGCGCCGCGCGGTTGCCAGTCTTTGCCAGGGCGAAGTCGAACTTGATGGTCGTAACGCCGTCCTCAAGATTGGTCTGGATCGCTCCGCCCATTACTTCGCCCACTCCAGACAATTCTGCCGGCGGTTCATAGGAGTCGCAGGCGGCCGCATGGTGCGCACCGCTATGAGGCATGCGCTTGATCACGTGCAGCTGGCCAATTTTGGCTACATACATTTCCACACCATCGGGACGGCACATGCATTTCGGCCGTGTAGCCGAGCCGTACACAGCGGCCAGCGCGTCTTTCAGCTTTGGATCAGTGGGCCCGAACATCTTCCCTGCAACTTGATACATTTTTATGTCCTTTAATTATATTGGGATCTGTGGAATTTTAGATCGACTGGGCACAAGCCGATCGTGACGTGGGCACCGGCATCGCCACTGTATCAACAAGGGCATAGCCAGGATACTTAGCGAGAACTTGTTGTGCAAAGGCGCCGACAGCTTCATCTTTTGATACTGCCATCTGTACTGCCTGGACAAGTTTTATGACGACCCCGTCGGAATTGCTACGCAAAATACCTGAAATGGCATAGGTGGTGGTTTTTTTTGTGATCTGAGCTTGAACAAAAGTTGGCTCGGCTTGTGCTGAAAAGATGCACGCGAACAGCACGGCGCCAATTACGGCCTTCAAAAATGCTTTCATATTCTCTCTAGACGGTTGTTACAGTCGGTATTCTTTGCATGAATTTGTCCCACAATGTGGCTTCTTTACCAGAAGCCCACTCGTTGTAGGATGTCAATCCACTTCTGGAAAATTCCTCGCTGGCCATGGAGCGGAACCTGAATAAAATGGCGAAGTCGTTCCTGTCGAGCGGTGAAAGACTATGCACGCCGATGCTCGTTGGCCGCTGAAGGATTTCGTTTATGCGTTGCTCGTATGCTGCCTGGATTGAGGCCTCGGCATCCGCCCCGCCGCTGCAGGCGCTGCCTTCGCGTATGCGCAGATCATAGGTCGCAGATCGGACCACTCGCACACATCCGAGCTTCGCTATTACCGTCCCGTCATGCACCACATCCTCTGCAAAACCATCGATATAACCCGGCTCCATGCTCCTATGGATGAGAGGGTGCATCGAGGCCAGCAGCTGTCCGTAGCCAGACAAGCTCAGCATCCGGCTATGAATCGGTGGAACCCTAACAACGCGCCGTGTCTCCCAGTCGATATACCTGGTAGGGGCGATTGCGGCTCCATCCGTAATCGCAACGCGCATGAGGTCCTCGACATAATTTTTCGGAATCAGGTCGTCTGAATCTAGCATGGCGAAGTAGTCGCCACTTGAGGCATCTAAGGCACGGTTGCGCGTAGCGCCTGCTCCGGTTCCCGATGTCTTACCAGGCGGAATAATTCTGAGCTGAGGTGACTTGAAGGTCTCTCTCAAGTATTGATACGTTTGTCCGTCGTCTGGTGCAACGATAATTTCGACATGGCCGTATGTTTGTGCGAGAGCTGAATGAATCGCATCGCCGACATAAGCCTGCGATTTGTAGCATGGGATCAAAAGCGAAACTCTTGGAAAATGAGCACGTAATTTCATAAGATATTAAGCGAGTATCGCGGCGCCCAGCAGCGTTGCCAAGCCTACTACGGCCGCAACGATAAATATCAAAAACCACTTCCTACCGGAGTGATTCAGGGTAGAGAACGGCGTCGAGTCAAAGTTACTCTTGGGACGGTTCATATTTTTATATCTGCAAGTTGAGCGGTTACTTATCGAGAAGTCTTTAAAGATTCTGGAATCGACAGGAGCGAGCCAGTCATAATTATAAGGTGCACTTGTGCACCATGCCAAGCTATTTCGTTATTCTTTGCGTCGTGAAGAACCATTGCGTTAGAAATTTAGAGCGTTGACTCGGCCCAAAATTGCCACGCGAGAATGTCACACGATTCCACGGCCGCGAGCGTTCCGACCTTGGTATAGCTGACTCGGTCTCCACAGCGTGTGAGCACACGTCGACTGGCATGCGCTGGTCCCACAAGGTCGCCAGGCTGAGGGTCGTCGCTCGCAGAACGTTCTGGCTGAAAAATGTCATCGGTTTCTGGTACGGACATACAGTGTTTACCGTTAGGTCTTCGCATGGTCTCCGCCGATTAAGCGGAGACCACAAAGTCTGTTAGAGTGAAAGGCTCATCTGCTGCTTCTCGCGAACCTGGTGCGTTGCTTTACCTTCCCGGTACATAACGCTGACGTCTTGTCCGAGCTTCGGTGCTTTATCAAACGCCGATTTATTGTGGACAATACCCTCGCTCCTGCCGACGTCCTGGACCAGGGAGTCGCCCTGAATCGCGACAATTGCCCCGACATAGCGGCCTCGCATGGTATCTGGCCTCTTCAATGTCGCAACGACTTCCGACGCGAGTTCCGCCAGGTGATCCTCAACAGTACGCACCTCCGGCGCTGCCGGCGCCGCATCGCGATCGAGCAAGGAGACCTCTGCTCTTCCTGCCATTCGATTGAGGGCATTGCCGGCGTGATGAGCGACGTCGCGGAACGGCGAATAGATGATCGACTGTCCCAAGACGGCATGGGCCTCAGTTGCGGACAATCCTTCAATCAGATGACTCGGGATATTTTTTACCCTTGCATGCTCGGTTGGAGTGAGGAGTCGTAACAACTCCGGGTTCTCAGAATTTTTGATCTTCGGCTCGGTTGATCTGTTTTTTTTGTAGCCTTTTCCGATCGTGCCGATACTTTCTGCGCTCTCGTCATAGACCTGCATCCTAAAGCCTTTACCCTCTGCAATATCGCGCTCCTGTTTGTCTTTCAGACCTTGCATCGAGCTCCAGGATGGGTCATCCAGCGGCACCGGTTCAAGGATGTCCCCCAGTTGGCGCGGCAGACTCTTCGGCGGCATAAGCTGATCGAAATCGAACTGGATGCCATGGGTAACGGCGACGGCACACCAGCGGTCGCGATTCTCCAGTGCCCCCCACTCCTTGCCGTTCAGTATGCGCTCATGAAGGGTGTAGCCGAGATCGCGCAGCTGATTACGCAAGATTGCGGCACTTGCACTCGTCGAATAGTTGACGACGTTCTCCATAATGATGAGCGCCGGATTCGTCTTGTTGACGATCATGAGCGCCGGCACGACCAGGTGGCCAACATGCTCGTGCGCTTCCGGGATGCCATGCCCTTTCTTGGCAAGCCCCGCGACAGAATGGCCGCTGCACGGCAGGCCAAATTCGAGCACCTCAAGCTTCGGTATGTGTGCCATTCCCCGCTCGTCGAATGCGAGTTCTTGCAGTGGCGCCGCGAGCGGTACCGTATTTTCGTTCCATGCGTCGTTATGTTCCGCAGCGTGGTCCAGCAGCTCCGGGCGGATCTCGTTTGCGAACTTGAGCTCCGTTTCGATGCCTGCGCTTTTCAGGCCCGTGTGAACAGCATGCGCGAGAATACCGCCGCCATGGGCCAGGCTGCCCGATGCCAGTGCTTCGCCATTTTCGAGTTTCTCGCGCAGGCGCTTGTAGCGTTCCTGTTTCTTCAGTTCCGAGGCCAGCGGAACGAGGTAGATTTCGCCTTTCTTCACAGCGACGCGGATCGCCGCCATGCCGTCGAACACTGCGAGCAGCTCGCGGCTGTTCAGGTCAATGACAGGGTTTGCGCGCTCGCCAATGGTTTTCGACGAGACAACGCGCGACCCGTCAGGATTCGCCTGCAGTACGACGGTTTGCCCCTGCACGACGACGTCATAGCGCGCACCAGGCGTAAAGCCCGCGCGCTCGGTCTGCAGGCCTTCAAGCCATACTCGGGGCGCACCGCGGTTATTCCCTACCTTCTTGACGAAATAGCCGTCCATGTTTTCCTTTCCTGAAGCGCAGCCGGATCACCGGCTGCGCTTTCCAACGTTAGAAATTAGCGGGCAAGGCCTGCTGCGTTTTCGCGCTCCAGCGGTCGGACCATTCCATGGCCAGCACGGTAGGTAATGCGCACCGGCTCTACGAACTGGAAGTTGGCCACCACGAGATCGTCACGGTGATGCAGGACCGCACGGCCCATGCCGACATCCTGGATGAAGTATTGGCTCGTCTGGGCCACGACTTTCCCGACGTGGATGCCGGCGTCTCGGCGCGCCATTTCAGGCTGGAAGCCCTTCCCGGTCGCCTCCTTGACCGCCATGGCCTTGAACTGTGTCAGCTGCTCTGCGGCGTCCAGCATCGCCTCGGTTGCAAATCGCTTCCCCGGCGCGGACGAGACGGCTTGGGCCAGCTTGAGATCGCCCTTGATGCGTGCCAGCAGGCCCGCGTGGACCGTGTCTCCGCCGTCCTCAAACAACCGCTCATGTTCGCGGTTGAAGAATTCGTCAGCACGAGACGGCTCGCGGTGGGCATTCAGATAGTCCTGAGCAGCCTTGTCGATTGCCGAAACAACGAAAGCCGCATGCTTTTCTTCGCGCTCGGCGTGCAGCTTGGCCAACGGATCAACTTCGCCGAACAGTTCGCCACTCGGCGCCGCGATCGACTCCAGCGTAGCGGGCTGCCAGGTCGAGACATATGCGGCGTTGTCCTGCATCTTGCGGAGCTCAGTCATGACGTCGCCGAGGTTCTTGCGCGTCAGTTCCAGTTCGCGCAGCTGCGCGAAAGGTCGGCCGAGGTCGGCTTTGGCTTTTGCAAGCTCTGCCAACTCGTTTTCCTTCTTTTGCCCGGCGATGTCGATGCACTCTTCGAAAGCGTTCAGATAGTTGTCCACGCGCTGGAGGAAGCCGGCGACACTGAACTTGTCCTCCTTCTCATACACGAGGTTCTCAGGCTGATAACGCCGATCACCTTTTAACGAGAAATGCAGTTTGTCCCGGACCCCTTCCACGTCGATCGAGAAGCCGCGATATTTGCAGACATGAACCGAGCGCGCCTTGTCGCCGAGGAGCTTTGCGCGGCCTTCAACGGCACGCTGCATGCTTTCCATCATCGAGTACTGCAGGTTCTCTTTCGTGTCATTCGTATAGCGGCGATCGCCAACCGTGACGACCCAGTCCTTCGTGGTCGCCGCATTGCGTCGTTCAATGTCCTTGGTGAAGGCGGCGATTTCGCGCGCTGCGCGCTGCTCGGTCTCAGCAAGCCATTCGATACGTGATTCGAGCGTGTGCATCGTCCGCTTGTGGTTCGAGTTCAGGGCTTCGAGCTTTTTGAGCTCGCTCGCAAACTGGACTTGCATGAAGATCAGCGGGTTGCCGGTCGCAGCCGCTTTCATCTCGGCGGCGTTGGCCGCCTCGCCGGCGACATCGTCGATCACACGTGACAGGCTGTCGCCCTTGCGGAACTGCTCGATCGCACCAGCCTTGTACTCGATGGTCTGCCACATGCGCGAGTCATAGGTCTGCTTGGTTGCATAGCGCAGCACCTCGACCTCAAAGCCGTCCGGATCTTCTTCGTAGAGCGCATTACCCTGCCGAATGATGCGGCCCTCGCGCTGTTCCAGATCACGGGGACGCCACGGCGCATCCAGGTGATGAAGACCAACGAGCAGCCGCTGAACGTTCGTTCCCGCGCCCATCTTCGCGGTGGAGCCGAGCAGGAAACGCACATCGCCGCGGCGTACCTGCTCGAAAAGCTTCGCACGCTGCAGGTCTGTTTTCGCCTCATGGATAAAGCGGATCTCTTCTGGCGGCACGCCCCGCGCGATCAGCTTTTCGCGCACATCGTTGTAGACGCTGAACTTCGCCGAGCGCCCGCCGGACAGCAGTTCGTCCATGGAGATTTCGCCGGCTTCGTCTTGCTCCGCTTCCGTGTCGTCGTTTGCGATCGCTGGGACCGGAGCTGCCGCCTTGTCCAGTTTTGGCGTGGACAGGTCGCAGAACACGAGCTGAACGCCGCGTTTGTGATCCCACTTCTCGTACAGGCGCATCATTTCGGTGACAGCAGCATTCGTCTTGCTGCCGGCGAAGTCTTCTGCATCCGCGTCGATCAGCCGGAAATCGAGCCCGGCCTTGCGCGCGTCATTTGTGATTTTGAGCGGATTGTCCTTGCTTGGGTCAGGGGGGAGGTTCTCCATCCGGTGGATGATCGAGCCTACCGACCAGCTGGTGATGAGGCTACCGTCTTCGCGACGCTGCGGAAGGCCAGTCTGCTGGTCGATGAACGGCACCTGCACGCCCATGTACTGCTCCTGCAGTGGCGAGCGTTCAACCACCACGTTTTGCGGTCTTCCACCGCGCACCTTAGGAACCGGGAACCGGGTCCCGCGCTCCGCGGCTTGCCGCTCGAGGTCGGCGCGAGTGATGACGTCCGCGAAGGTCCGGTACATGGCCGTCAGTTCGGGCACGTTCTGGAATTTCGAGAAGCGCGAGTTCAGGCGGTAGTTCACGCCGGTCGCGTCCAACTCCCATCCTGTGACGACTTCGCCGAAGGTACTTGCCCAGGCGTCGAAGTGGTGAATGCCGCGACGCTTGAGTTCGTCGTACTGCATGTAACGCTGCATCGTGTAGATCTCGGCGATGGTGTTCGCTACCGGAGTGCCAGTCGCGAAATAGACACCGCGGCCGTTGTTCTGCTTTTGCAGGTAGCGCGCCTTCACAAAGAGGTCAAAGGCTTTGTCGGACCCCTGCAAGTTGCCCAGGCCGGAAATGCGCGACAGCGAGGTGTTGATGAACAGATTCTTGAACTCGTCGGCCTCGTCCACGAAGAGCGCGTCGACGCCGAGCTCGTCGAAAGTCACGACCTTGTCTTTCGATCCGGTTTCAGCAGAGCGTTCGAGCTTGGCTTTCATGCGATCGCGCGTCTTCTCCATCTGCTTGATGGTGATGCGCTCGCCTCCTTCTGCCTTAAGCGCGAGGACGGCGTCAGTCAGGTCGTCGATTTGCTCGTGAAGGATTTCGTCGAGCGTTTCCTCTGGCATCCCGATCTTCTTGAAACTGGAGTGCCCGATAATGACGGCGTCCCAGTCGCCTGTAGCGATACGGGCGAAAAGACGTGCACGGTTTTCTTTCGTGAAGTCGCCTTTCTCCGCGACCAGGACCTGCGCTTCAGGGTACAGCTTGTAGATGTCGTCCTTCCACTGCAGGAGCAGGTGATTCGGCACCGCGAACATGGGCTTCTTCATCAGGCCCATGCGCTTGCTCTCCATCGCCGTTCCGATACAGGCATAGGTCTTGCCGGCGCCCACGACGTGGTCGTACAACTCGGTACCTTCCTGAATGCCGCGCCAGATCGAATTCTTCTGGCTGATGCGCAGCTCTACCGCGTCCGATGCGCCGGGCAGGGTCAGATGCGAGCCATCGTAGGTTGGTGCGACGTTCGTATTGAATCGGTCGTTATAGAGACGTACGAGCGAATCGCGGCGTGTCTTATCGGTCCAGATCCAGTCGTCGAACGCCTGTCGGATCTCGTCGGCTTTCTGGGTCGCAGCAGCCGTCTCGGTCTCGTTTGTGCGGCGGATCGGATTGCGGTGTTCGTCGTAGCCGATAATGTCGACGACCTCAACCGCGCGATTCGTCAGGATCGCTTCCATCAATTCGTTCGCGCCGACGCGGGAAGTGCCCCACGTGGATTCCATGGTCGTGCGGTCGCCAGGACGGATCTTCGCGCTCCATTTGCCCAGACTCGGCTGGTAGACGATAGAGCGATGCACCGGGCCGAACAGGTGGCCCACGAAGTCATTGACCACGTCGGCTGGGACCCAAGTGGCGCCCAGGTGCACGGAAATATCGACGGCCTCGATATCGGCCGGCTGTACCAGACGCAAGGACTCGACGTTTCCGGCGAACCGGTTATCGGTCATCGCGGCTTCGGTGGCGATCGCGAGCTTGTCCTTCACATTGCCCGTCAGGTAACGGTCCGCCGTTTCCCATTGCTGGCTTGCAGGGTTCAAGTAGATCAGGCCTTGCAACTCGCGGATGATCGCCTGTTCGTCGCGAGCGGACAAACGCACCATGAGGTCCATGTCCACCCGGCCGGTCTCGTTCATCGACACGACGAGTGCATCCTTGGCCGAGGCAACCTGTGTGACTTCCTGACGAGGCGACATCACGCGGCGCGTGAAAATCGCTGCCTTTTGCGCGCTTGGCTCGCGCGGCTCGACACTGTGTTTGCGCGCGGTTTCCTTCGAGATGCCCTTGTCGAAATCGCGTTCCAGCGATTGAAGCAGAGGATAGTCAGGGTCCTCGCCCATCGCCTGTTTGTTCACGAGCGCCGTGATGTGGCCGTTCTTCTTTACGAAGGCGTCATACGTCTTGTTCAGCTTCGCGCGCAGCTGGTCGAGATAGACGTCCGGTACCCCGGCCACTGTACCGCGTGTCGTTCGCTCTGCCGCCATTAGCGTACGCAGGTCAGTGCGGATCTCCACCAGGCCTTTGATCCGTTCGAGCGCTTTGTCCGACTTGCCCGCTACAGCCCGGGCCTGACGCTGGTCCAGCAGATCATCCAGGCGCTGCGCGACGATACCGCTCTTGGTGACGAAGAAGGCACCAATCTTTACGTTCTCAGGAACGTCGCTGATCTCGGCTTTCGCTACTTCCGATTCCTGCTCCGCGCGAATGGCAGAACGGGACTTGTACACGTTTTTCGGAAGACGTGCGACCGCGGCCTCCAGCTCTGCGGCCAGGTCCTGATCCGGAGGCGCCGTCAACGCAACCGTTCCGCCACGGAAGGTCAGATTGACGCGCTCCATCTGGCCCAGCATCATCTCAGGGCGATCAATGAAATATTGGTTCAGGGGCAGATCGGCGGCGCCGGCCGGGTCTGGAATTGCGCCAACGGAGGTCCACGAGCGGTCCGGCGTTTCGCCGTCGAGGGCGCGCTGCAGGAAAACGATGTCGGTCGTGACCTCGGTCAGGGCGTTCTGCTTGAAGGCAGTGTTCGGCAAACGGATAGCGCCGAGGAAGTGCGCGCGCTCCGCAATATGTTCGCGCGCTTTGGCGTCTTGGGCGTCCATGAAGAAGCTCGAAACGACGACGGCGGTAATACCACCCGCGCGTACTTTTTCGAGCGACTTCGCGATAAAGTAATTGTGGATCGAGAACTGGGAAATGTCGCGGTGACTTGCGTCGAACACCGACTGATTGCCGAAAGGCGGATTGCCGATCGCCAGGTCGAAGTGGCCTGCAGGGATGGTGACTTCCTGAAAACCCTTATTGATGACCGAAGCGGTCGGGTATAGATGTTTTGCGAGTTGCGCGGTGAGCTGGTCAAGCTCGATGCCGGTCACTTTCGATTTCGCCGACAGTTCCTCTGGCATGAGACCAATGAAATTACCCGAGCCGACTGCAGGATCGAGTACGCGGCCGCCGTCGAAGCCAAAGCCGCCGATTGCAGCATAGATGGCTTCGACAACTGGTGCCGGCGTGTAGTGCGCATCCTGCGTCGAGCGGCGCGCCGAGTCGTATTCGTCCTTGGGCAAGAGCGCGGCCAGTTCCTGGAACTCGGCCTTCCATTCGGTATTGCGGTGGTCGAATGCCTGCGGCATGCCGCCCCAGCCAACGTACTTTACCAGGACGGCTTGCTCGCTCGAGGTAGCGGCGCGGCCCTGCGACTGAAGTGTTTGCAGCAGGCGGAGAGCATTGATGTTGTCGCGGAATTTTGATTTCGGTCCGCCCTGCCCTAATTCATCGCGTGCCGTGATCCGGTAGTTCGCCGCAGCCGGAATTTCGGCAGCTGGAGCTTCGTGATCACGCGCGAGCACTTCGATCTCGCCGGCATTGCTGTAGACGAGTTTTTCAATATTGCCGCCGCCCTGCGGCGCAGGTGTAGCAGTACGGATTCGATAACGGTAGGCGCCGCCGCTGGTCGATGCAACATCGACCACAGTTCCTTCGACGATCCCTACGGACAGCGCATCGCCCAGATCATTTGGCGTGAAACGGATCTCTTGTCCGATCGAAGCCGTTGTTCCGCCCGCTGACGGGGTTGGTGCCGCCTCGGTTAAAGCAGCTCGGTCTGCACGTGGCTCATCTCCAGGAGCTCCCGTTCCGAGGTCCCCGAGTTCACCGGCGCGTCCAGCAGGACGTTGTGTTCGAGCGTCTGCTGTTCGATCAGCCGGCCGAGCAGCATCACTTCTCCCTGCTTCGCCAGATCCATCAGCTTCTCCGGCGAGTTGTACGCCCAACGGTCGAGGATCGTCCAGCCGCGCAGGTGGATCTCCGGGCATTGGCGAACTGAAGAGATCAGTTCCGAGTTGAGGACTTGCTTGGCGAAGTCCAGTGGTTTGTGTTGTCCTTCCAGCATTGCTTACTCCTTGTGGTTCGTCGATTTTATCGGACGCGGCATCGGCGTTGATCCGTTCGATTGTTGTGATCGTTTCGTTAAAGCTAAAGTCAAAACCCAGTTGTAGGTCGTTCTGTGGCTGCGCCGCTCTCTTCTTCATCTATGCCCTTTGAATGTACCGAGAATTTCTGCTAGTCTCTCGCTGCCGTTTACGGCAGGAAACTTTGCATAGGCACAGGCCACCACCTGTGTTCATGTGCCTGACAGGCGTTGGCGCGTCTGTCAGGCGATTCCTTTGGAGGGGCAACATACCCTTCCAATTCTCAATATCATTGTAATATAAAAAAAGGACAGTTATAAACAGTTATTGCGCAAGAGCAACGCTGTTTCTGACGTCAGAATCCTCCTCGCTTAAAGTTGAACAGGTAGCTGTCGCAGCAACCTGGTCGTCAGACTGAAATATCCCCCCTCAAGCGGTGCCGCGTGTTCCTGTACCCACTGTGCGGCCAGCTCGCTATTGAGGGCAAGTTCGAGCTTGTCGAGCATTTCAGGCGTGCTGGTGACAATGCTTAAATTATGGTTCATGGGTACGACACCGGGCGGCACGCGCACAGCTCGCGGTGTTTTCGCGATCCGTGGAACAAGCAGGGACGGTTGTGTAATGTCCATTGCGTGAAAGCTTTCGGGTGGCAGCCAAGGGGTTTTGCGCCGTCCGCGCGGCGCCATGCGCGCGCCATGCTTTGCCAGGTGGTCCATCACCTCCTGACAAGGCTTTTCTTCTGGCCGAGTACGGATTGCGAATCGTGAGGGTGTACCGAGCTCACTGCCTTTCACATCGTCCGTATCCACTGCCGGCACTAAAACGTCTTGAGGAAGCCGACTTGCAGCCGCCTGCTCCTGCGTTACGACAAACACTCCTTCCGTACCGAGCCATGGCGCAATCCGTACATCGGCAAAATCCTGAAGCAAGGGCAAACCTTTATACAGTTCCGGGTTGGCTCCAGGATAGATCGGATCGCGCGTGAGTGCCCTTCCCTCGCACTGCCGCATCACCAGCTGCACGGGATGAATCCGAGGCGGCGTCCCAGCGCGCCGCTGCTTTGGTCGATAGAAAGCCGTCTTTGCGTCGAGGCGCTCCATGTGCTCGATCGAAAGCCGTTGGCCAATGGATTCGCGCAACGCCGCGGCACCAGTATTGAACAACCAGCGATCGCTCGTCACGAATGCCATCTCGCCGCCGGAACGCAAAGTCCGTGAGCATCGGTCGAGGAAGCTGTGGAGCAGATCTTTCGAAGCGTAAAGCGGGACATGCGCGACATAATCCGTACGCAAGATTTCAGGCAGGTTCACGTACCGCATGTACGGCGGATTCCCCAGGATTGCGTCGAATGCCGGGGCCGTAGGGGCGCCGGTCAGGAAGTCGCGGTTATGGACGATACGCGATGCCATATACGCTGCTTGCTGCACCGTCCGGCCGTGCTCGGTCAGCATCGTCTGGATGCGCGCCCGCGCCTGTGTACACGCGAATGGGTGTATCTCCCACCCTTCAATTGCATGCATCACCGATGCATCTGAAATCGGGCCGGCATTGAGGAGCTTCGATAACGCCCTTCCGAGAATGATCCCGTCGCCGCACGATGGGTCCAAGAGTTTGCCACCGTTGCGCGGCCAGGTCAGCCGGGCGAGCAGATCGTCGACAACTGCCTCAGCCGTATAAATCGCAGTCGCATGGTGAAGACGGTCAATCGCGTCCGCACGCGCAGCTTCGTTAGTGTCGTGGGCGAACAGCATCGCTTGCGCGCTCATGCCTGCAGACCCTCAGCCGCAGTAAAGGAGGCACGAGCGTTTATGGTCGATGCCACCGCAGCTTGCTGACTCTTTTTGATGGAATTACACATCGCCTTCTCCAATAACGTCACGGGTACAAACCCAATGATTGCATTGTACCGTTTATATAAACGGTATGCAAGCTATTGAAGAATCTTTGAGGCGTAATCCCGACTACCGTTCGTGACCTTTGTCTTTCGCTTTTTCCACCACAATGCCTTTGCCGCGGGCATATTGGATCGTACATGTCTTCCCAAGCTCAGGCGTACGGTCGATCTTCGAGGCCTCGTGGAATACGCACTCTCCTCGGCCGACATCCTGCTGGACAACCGTATTAGAAAGGCTGAGGATCTGGCCCGTATAACGACCGGATTCCTCATTGATGTGCTTGGTATTTTCGACTGGCACCGCCTGATACAGGCCTTCGATGCGGCTAACAATCCGCTTAGTGCGGTCAGGGTCATCTTCCGGCGAAACCACCGCCGTAGCGTATTTCAGGACGCGATCGCGATCGACCATTCGGTGCTCGATCATGATTTTTACGAATTCAAAATCTTTGTCCCTGCCGGCAGCAACCTTTGAAACAAACAGGTCGTGCGGGTCCAGGCATAAACCGGTTACACCCTCAGTGTTGACGCTGTGAACGTTGATGAGACGTCCTTTCCAGCCACGCGGGAGGATTGCAGTGCGTTCCGATACAGGGTCGACGTAGTAGCCATGGGTATCATGGAACGGGGAAAGCTCCCCTATTACGTCCAGCTTCTCTGTCTCCTTGGGTTTGTTCTTGGCGATCAGGTCAACTTCGGCAGACCACAGTAACTCCTGCGGCGCATCAGGAAATTTCCCGAGAACGGATTGGCTTCCGATAACGAAAAACTGCGTTTCGCCAATCGCCTTGCCCGATGCGCGCAAAAGGTGCTCCAGGTGTTCAAACTTCAATGCATTACCTCCAGAGCACTGCGCTCGATCAGGCCCGAGTAAGGCGGCGTTTGCCGCAAACGATTGGCGCGCTGATCAGTACCTGTCATCACTGCAATCACTTCTTCATCTGAGCCACGTTCCATGATCATGCGCCACTCATCGTGAGCAGATACCCAAACGCCGTTGTCATTCCATCGACGCAGGTTAGCCAGGCATTTCTCCCTGATGGTCTCAATGCTGAACTGACGCAAAATAAGTCGTGCCATGCGCAGCTTCTTGTCGTCCAGGTTGTCATGCGTATTCCGGACGTTCTGCGAGCGGTCGCCGACCAGCACTGTCGTTCCGTTAACGATAATGTGGCGTTTGACGCGACGATTGCCTAGCCGGGCGCGGACGGAATTCACAACTTGTTTGGTGTCAGCCTCGATCGGACGCATGTATACCCCATATCCAGCACGAACTAGCGCCCGTTCTTCTTGGAGGTCCGATAGCGCACGCGATACCTGCCTGTACGTTCCAAGGTGCTCAAAATCCTTCCGAAGGAACACTTGATTCTGGGAGGCCCGGACGCTTGCCTTGACGCGATCTTTGATAGTGGTTTGCATGGTATTTTCGTGCAAATTTAGGACATCGATGTCCTATGTTTGCATGCTTCGCTGCGTCAGTCAAGCCAGTGGATCAGTTGTGCGAGCTTGGCATAAGTATGAAGATTGAACCGGCTGGACGACGTCAGGAAAGCTTAGCTTGGCTGCACCTTAGACCAGGTCAGAGGAAGTCCGAGGCCGGCGCAGCTTTTGCAAATGTACGCCTTGCCTACGACGATAAATGAGAGGTCCAGCTTCTGCTTCGGCAAGCGGAGAGTCCACATGTGACTTGTGGCAATGGCATCCATTATGTCTTCTTCGTCAGCCTCGACAATTGCTTCGAGGCCCTGCGGAAAAGCCGGCGTCGGCTTGATCGTGATAAATCCGTGACCTTGAACAAGCGAAATGGTGGAGCCATGCCCGACCTGAGCGGGGTCGGCTATGAGATTGAATGACGGGCCCTCGCTTGAAGCGCTCCGGCCGATAATGACCATTGCAGTCAGGAAGGCCAGACTCACGATTCCACCACCTATCAAGTAATTTAATTTCATTTTGTGCGTTTGCTTTCTGACGTTGGAAGTGCCGTGATGTCTTTAACAAGCTCTGAGGCTGGAGGTATCGTTGACCCCTGCATGGCGAGTGCGACTCCATGCTGCGTGTACCGGTCTCCCGCTGGCGTCTTTGGCTGTTCGCGGCCATTACGCATGACTTCTACAAACTGCCGGGCAGCAGCGGTCCGCGAGAACGTTTGCGCGATGCAGCTTTCGGCCAGGCGCCACAGGTCCGGCGTTTTCTTGACGTACTCTGCAACTCTTTGTGCAGCACTGCTGCCATGGTCAACGTTATTCGTCATTGCCGTCTCCAAGTCGGTTAGTTACATACTGCGAATTAACGGCGATTATACCGTTTATATAAACGCTGTCAATCCGCAGTGTCCCGCTTTAACGACACTCAGCGGGCCTGCTCCGTCGTTCTACTTTTTGATACCGTGAGCTTCCCGAGTCCTCCGGAATAGGCAATCTGGGCCCGGACTCCTACTTCTGGCACGTGGTCGAGCTTTGACCGCTCATGGAGGATTGCCGACGTTCTGCCGGTACTTTGCACGAGGAATGCCGGCGTTGCCGCTGCAATCAGGCCGCTGTGCGTCTCCACCACCGCCGGGTCTGCGGAGTGCACACGGCCATGGCCCAGCTCGATTGCCAGTTTCCTCGCCTCTGCCGCCATGGCATCCCGTACTGCCAGATGCTCATGCGGTAGTGGAAGGATCTGATGCCGATAGAACGCAATATATTCATTGCCTTCATGTACCGAGCGGATAACCATCCCGTCATGTCCCCGGCCTTCGAGTACCTCCCGAATCAGCTGTGCCGAGGTGCCATCCTGGAACGCAGCGTTGATCTGCTTCTCGTTAAAACCCAGATCGTTCATCAGTTGAACGTTACTCGCCATTGCTTCGTCACGTTCCGTGAACACATACGGGCGCTCGATGCGGAGAAATGCCGGGATGATCTTGGCTGCGCCGCCAAATTCACGAAGCGAATCCTGCGCATACTCATCCGCGTCGAGCGTACTGTCCGTGAAATAGGTTCCACGGCCGTACCAGCCGTCGGCCGGTTGCAACGGATCGTCGATCGCCGCGGTGCCACGGAATACCACGACTGGAAGCCCATTGTGGATCATCGACCGTCCGAACCATTCGTTGAAGCCAGGATGCTGCGTATCCCACTCAGCCATGTTGCTCAACGGAGCGACCGGCCGGAACTGCTCCTCGAGGTATCGAGCATGCAGCCGTGTTTGAGCCTGCAGCACAGCCCGTTCGCACGGAATTCCCGAAAGGAGATCATGCCAGAGCGCGTCGGTTTCTCCATTGCTCTCCAGCTCGCGCCAGGTCTCTCCCGACAGCGTGTAGGTCGTCCCCGTAACGCGGCCATATTCGCGCATGCGCACCCGTACCTCTCGGGTTTGAGCGTCCGGCTCTCCCGGCTTCCAACTTACGGCACTGTGATGGGGTACGCCAGGCTGCGCCCAGTAGACGCTGCTTTTTCCCTCACGCCCATCCTCGCTCACGAAGAGGACGTCGACGTGCCTGTTCTGTACCAGGAAGTCTTGCGCGGCCCTGTCTGCGATCGCGGCGAAGCCGGCAGCTGACAACGACAAGTCATCGTCGATTCCATTGACCCTGACACCCACGACATTTCGTCCGGCACCGACATGGTCGAATTCGAAAACCGCGGCAGCGCCGTCCTTGTGAAGTGTCTTGAAGTTCTCGCCTTCCCATCCGATCGTACGCAGTGCGTTTCGTACCTCGACGATGCGCGCTTGGTACAGTGCATCGAGCGTGTCCTGATACGCAAGCGTCAGCGACTGCGATTCCTTGATCGCTTCCATGACACCGTGATGGAATTCATACCCGTCGGTCACAAAGTCGCCGTCGGGTAACGAAGACACTGGCACGTCGCTCACGATTGGAACGCGTAACATGCGCGCCGATGTTCGTGCCTTTTCAGCCTGCTCAGGTTCGTCGAAATACCAGCCGGTAGTATCCCCGGCAAGGTCTACGACAATGCGTGTAAGGGTCGAAGCAGTGATGTCGCTCATGCGATCCTCCTAGTTGGAAAACAAGTTGTTGGATTATTCGAAGATGACGTCGAGTGACGACTCTTGAGGGGTGACGGCTCGCCCGCTCTCCGCAGCCGAGAGCGTGGCCATGCGTACCTGCCCTGCTCGCTTGGCCGTGCGCGTTGCCGCTGGCTTGGCAAAGAGCTGGGGGACGCCTGCCCGCATATTGGCAAGCACCTTACGCACGTACCCGTTAACGAAGCCGTCCCTGAAGTTCCCGGTGTTGTAGGCAGATACAGCGGCTCCGAGTGCTTCGTCCTCATTGCGATAATTGCCTGTCCCCTTCGCCTGGACAAACAGTGAATGCAAAATGCCGGCGCCGGCCGAGACGTTCGTGCATGGATCGAGCAGCTGCTCGATCGAGATGCCCAGCCTTGGCAGGTGTTGGCTACTCACTTGGGTGAGGCCGATCCCAACCAGGTGACCGTCGCTGATGAGGCGGCGTGCAATGCTTGCGGCCTCCTCCCGCGTACCGGGGTAAATACTCCGGATCAGATGCTTACGCTTCGACCATGGCATTCCACGGGGGCCATCATCTGATAGAACGAACATGTGGCCGCTGGATTCAGTGCGCACAATGGCACTCATCGTTCCGGCATCAATACGTGGGGCGCACTGCTCGATCAAGTCGAGCGCGTTCTGAGCACGGGAATCGGGAATGTGCGCGAACACCACGCCGACCGCGACAGCCAAAGACCGCCACACCATCCTCATGCCGCAATGGCTCCACGGTTTTCGTAGAAGCCGAATAGCGCCTTTTCTACCGCCGCGGAGGCCTTGTCCGCCGCTTCGACTGTCCGGCCGGCGGCGAGATAGATCGCGTGACACTGCGCACGGGCCTTGTGCGGGCAGATCCAGCTGTTTGAACCGAATACCTTGTCCAGGCCATTGAGGCCTTCCAGCGTCTGATACGCTGCAGGGCAAGCCTGCGAGATCCATCGGCGGATCTCCCGATTTCCGCCCACGGCCGAACCATGCTCCTCCAGCAGCATAAGAAACTCGTGCTCGATTATCGAATTGATCGGCAGGGCACGCGTATCCCCCTCGAATTGCTCGAAGTCCGCCGGGAGGTTGCTCACTGACAGGCGGCGGCCGAATTCGCCGCTACAGTGCGTTTTGACGGTATATACGAGCAAGGCGCGTTCGATCGACGTCAGGCCAGGCCAGAACTCGACCCAGCGCGGCACATAGTCGTTGACGGCAAGACACCAGCTATAGCGCTGCAACAGCCGATACAGGTGTAGCGCGGCGTTGCGCGTCATCCTGCTCTTCTCGCGTCCTTCAAAGATCTGAACGTGAATCGGAGATGTGCCGTGAAAAGGGCGTTCGACTTCGATTTCAAGCATGGACGACCGTCCCCTTCTTCCCGGTGTAGCGGATGGTGACGGAATCTCCCACGCGAGGCGCGGATTTATCCAACTTCGATATGCGATGCAGTGACACGTGCTCCCGATTGCTCAGGCGGTGAATCGCCACATAGTGATCGGTAACGAGGAAAACCTGCCCCGTATAACGCTGGTCAGCCTTGACTCGTTCGATCATCGGTTCGGTTGGCCTGCCTTCGTCCTTTTCCAGCTTGTGGAAATATGAGCGAACTGCTCGACGCGCTTTGCGTTCGTAGATCGACATGTCGCGGTAGAAGCCGATCTGCGCCGGGAACTTAAAGTCTGCGATGTTCTTGGTGATGAAGTGCATTTCGAATGCTTCAGTCGGATCGAAGGCGCTGACGTCTCCGATCGGCTTCGCAATGAACTGCAGGTCATCGACATCAAGCGCGCGTTTGACCGGGGCACCGTTCAGCTCGCACAACTGGTACTCGAATTCCATCACTTCTTCCGTCGCCAGGTTTTCTTGCTTCAGGAAGAGCGTGGTCTCCGGGAAGTCGGAGTAGACATTGATCGTCAATGCAAACTCCTTGCTCCCCGACTGACGCTGGCAGGACACCATGAACCACTTGCTCACGAGCTTCTTGTCGGCCCCCAGATAAGTCATTGTGACCTTGCTAGGGCTCGGAATTTCGGCGCGCTGCTGGAAGACCGGCATTTCGTAATACTTGAGCTTGTGGCCGAAGATTGGCGGGTGGCCTGTATTGAACACAATCATGCGGTCCCGGTCCATCCGGCTTACTTCGTCATCGGTCATCAGGTAGCGCTCGTGCAGCTCTTCGGAAATGCTCATCTGCCCCAGCATCGCGCCCATACGTGTCCCGCTATAGGAAACGTTCTGGCGGGTCTCGGTCGTCGTACCGGTCTTTTTCGCAATGTCCTCGGCGCCTTCTGCAGTGTTCGGAGCGAACGCAATCTGGATCTGGCAGCCCGCTGTCAGCGTTTCCTTGTCGCCGTAGATCTCCTTGATCTGAAGGCGGTCTTGGACAAACATGAACACCGTGACGCCATAGCCGGCCAGGTATCCGAGAGTGTCCGTTAGCGGCTCGAGCTTTTTCAGCGACGCCAGCTCGTCAAGCAGCATCAGCAAGCGATGGTGGTAGTTTTTCACGCTCCGGCCGTCCTCGAATTCCATGTCGGACGCGAAGCGCGTAAGGGCGAAGGAAATGAAGAGGCGGATCAACGGACGCAGGCGTTCCTTGTCCGCCGGCGGGACGACCTGGTAGAAGCTGACCGGCTTCGCGTGGTTCATCAGGTCGTCGACGCAAAAGTCGGAGCGCGCCGTGTTGCGAGCGACGATAGGTTCCGTGTAGAGGCTCAGCTTGGTCTTTGCGGTGGACAGGACGCTATTCCGTTCCTTTTCTTCCTTGTTCAGCATCGCGCGCGCGGCAAGAGCAACCGTGGGATGCGTCTTCGTCGGCTTGCCCAGGGAATCGAGCCATCCCATGCTAAGGCTTGGATCGTGCTCGGCTTCGAGCATGCGAAGAAACATCTGTTCCGGGTCAGTGAAACTGGGATCGGCCAAATACGTGGCGACGCCCGTCAGGGTCTTGTCGTGCTCCGCGTAGGCGACATGCAGGGTCACGCCGACCAGCAGCTCGTACGACGTTGACACCCAGTGGTCGTCCATTCCCTCCCCTTTCGGGTCCGCAATTTGCGCCGACAGGTTCTGCGCATCCTTGACGTCGAAAAGGGTAAAGATCCGGATCTCGGCAAGTGCATTCCAGCAGACCGCATCGTTATATCGGCTTGTCCCGTCGATGCTTTTATCGTCAACCGTCGTCGGGTCGAAGCGCATCACCAGCGTGCCGGCCGAATGGCGGAAACCGCTCGACAGCGCGTGGTTCTCCCCTTTGATGTCGTTGACGTAGACGCTGTAGGGATAAGAGAGCAATGTGCACAGAACAGGCCCGATCCCCTTACCCGAGCGTGAAGGCGCATAACACATAATGTGGGCGGGATCGCTATAGCGCAGGACCTGACGCTTGCCATAGACATCGAATGCGCCTACATATGGGCCTGTTGCCTGCCACTTTTCGACCTTGCGATTGTAGAACGGTCCAGTGGCACGCTCGAAGGAGACGAGGCGCATCTTTTCCAGATCCGTTACAGTGGCCCAGCGTGCCGAGCCGTGAAGATTCGTCGGCGTTTCCGTTTTAAGACTGCGCCGGTAGTACAGGTAGAAGCCAAAGAGCAAGCTGACTGCGAGGCCACCACAGAAGATCAGCAGCATGTTCGTTACATACTGCTCCAGCAAACCCGTCGAACCTACCCATTCAAGAGCCCATCCGATCCAGGAAAACGGATGATAAATGCGCAGATTTGAACCGATGAGCCAGGCCGGTTCGCCCAACTCATTGTGATAGGCAACCGCCCGCGCGAAATATTGCGTCGCGATCCACGACGAAAGTGCAATGCAGAGAAAGAAAACGACAAGAATCTTCCCGCTGAAATGGACCGACTGGTTGCGTTGACCTGTACGCATAGATGTTCCGAGCAAAGTTATTTATATATATCAGAATGATACATGACAACCGTGCTCGGCGCCAACGCAATTGCTACCTAGAAACCCCCATGTTGTTCCTTTCCGCCACGCTCCCGACACGCCCGACGCCGTTGTTATAAGCGATATGCGCGGACTGGCCGATCGCCGGAACTCTGTCGAGCTTGTCCAGCTCGTGGGCGACGGCTGTTTCCCGGCCTACGTCTTGAACGGCCTGCGAACCGGTGCGACCGACCACAGTCCCAACATATTTTCCATCCCGCTGCGCGGGCCGCACGACAGCTGCGCTACCGATCGCAGCCTTGGCGACATCCAGTGCGGTACTCTGGGCCGGCGGCATCTCCGGACGAGCCAGCATCATGGCGCGGCCAACCTGCCTCCGAACGGCTGGCATCCCTTCGCGATCATGCAGATCGTTGAAATCGGTCGGGCGGCCTTCCATTGACGCAAATACCGGAAAGACCGCCTTTGCATCGAACTTGCTGGCCGCGGCCAACGCCTTTTCGCGCCCGAGATTGACGATCTTGACCGCGATTCGCTGTTCGGTTTTCTTGTTGCTGATTTCCCCGACTACGCGCTGGACACCTTCAGGGCTCAGCTGGTATTCCAGGCGAATCGCACAGTCCGGGTTTGCCCGTAATTGGCGGGACACCCCGTCAATTTTCACTTCGTCCGAGTCGATCATGGGAAGCAACAGCTTGGGACGGGCAAAATCGGACGAAACCTGGTTCGACAGCGTTTGATGTATGCGGTCATGCGTCAGCACGTCGTCATCCCCGCAAATGATCTTGTCGCGGCCTTTCAGGTGCTCGTCGAGCGCCTCCATCGCCGGGTAGATACCGCCTGCGTCGAATACTTCGACAACTGGCAGTCCGGTCGCCATGCGCAGACTCGCGCACGTCGCATAGCCCTCGGCGAACAGCACAGTCTTGCCCTCGCTCAAGTCGCCCAGAACATTGAACTTACCGGTCTTGGCTCCACCGGGGACGAACAGCTTGTCGCCGGCTGGATCGATGTACTGCAGGCTCCAGATCTTGCCTTGGACATCGCGGATCGCCGTGACCAGCTTGTCGCCTTGCTGCCTCAGTCCGAAGCTTTCTACTCCCTTGCGCACCAGGTAGGAATGCTCGGGATTCGCAGGCTTCAAGTAGCCCCACTTTCTGGCGCATTCGCCGGCGATCTTCTCTCGCTCCGCTTTGGCTTCCGCTTCCCGCTGTTTCCGATTTTCCTCAGCCAGACAGCGGTTGGCTTCGCGATCCTCATCGCTGATGAAATTCCCTTGCAGAACCCATCGCTCCTTTTCGCCCGTGTCATGATTTGTGACAAATCCATGTGGCCGGCCGCCTGGAGGAATCTCGCCAACATACGATCCCTTTTTTGCCTTGGTACTCTTGCTCGTCGATACGGTGACGCTTTGCCATTTACCATCCATGACTGGTGGACCATCGAGGACAAGTCCCAGCGATTCGCAAAAGGCTGCAAACTCGCTTTCAATCTCCGCAGTTGTCAGCTGTCGTGGTTCCTCATGCCACTGTGCAAAAGGGGCGTCGTCCCGGCCCGCCGGGACAAACCACGCTTTCCGGCTGTCGTCGAACCGCGCTCCCAAGCGTGCAGCTTCCTTACGTTCTTCGTACGGCACAAACAGGTAGCGGCCAACCTCCGGCAGCCGCGATTGTCGGTTGCCCGAAAAGCGAGTCCCGGTTTCTGACGTTGGAAATTTTTCGCTGCTGCGAGCGTCATTGAAGTCGGCCATATCGAGTTCCCTTTAGCGTCCGCGATCCTTAGCTCGGTCTTTCGATGCTTCGATCGCACCTTGGCCCGACTTGTACTGGAGCTTGACGACGTCACCCTGTTCTACAGCGGCCTTGAGCGCTGCCGGCGGGAAGTTTGCCTTCTCGTGCACGGTGGCGACCTTGCGACCAGTATCCTGCGCGAAGTGTTTATCCGTTTCGAAAAGGATCTTGCCCACATGCCGCCCGTTTTCGGTCTGCGCCGGATGGGCGCCGTAGCCTTCTTTGATGATGCGATCGTGTAGCTCCGCGAGTGAGGCGTCCTTTGTCCGCTCATCGTCGGTGCGCTCATCGGGGATTGTCGGTGTCTGCGGCCCCTTGCCTTGCGCCGCCTTGAGGGTAGCCAGGTCCTGCTCCGTGGGCTCATAGCCAACTACCTCAAGGCCAGCCATGCGCGCATGATGCCAGGCCTCCGCGCGGAATTTTTCGGAGCCGGTAACAAGGATCGCTTCCCACTGCTTATGTTTCGCCAGCTCGAGCGCGGCCTGGAACGTGTCCATCTGCTTGTCGACAAAGCGGATCTTGTTGACTTCGTCGACCAGAGCTACACGCGTGCTGGTCACCCCGTCCGCGACGCGGAAATATTCACCGCGGTCGCGGAGGATAAAACGGCCGTTGAGGAGCGTCTTCGGACCGACAGGCGCGTCGTGCGCCTCAGCCTCTCCGATTCCGGCGCCTCCTGCTGACTTCCCCTTGGCCTGCATGATTGCGTCGTCAGCGTTGCGATGCGCACGCGCGATCGCGTTAGTGACCTCGCCTCCCCGCCCAACGGTTGCCGGCTGAATGGCGTTTTCTGGTTCCGGCTCGATCGCAGTCTCCGCTTCCTGTTCATCCGGCACCGATTGTTCAGGCTCGATGACGGCCTCAGGAATAATCGTCTCGCTGAGGGTCTCGCTTGTCGGCAGGTCGACCGTCACCTCTTCAGCTGGGAGGACTTCCGCCAGCGCTTCGCCCTCGACAGCCTGTTCCTGTTTTGCCGCGGCGAGGAGGTCGTCGATCGACCTGATTAGCCAGTTATTCCTCGTGGCCGATGCCTCGATTGTTTTCCCGGTCAGTTTGCCGCTGCCGTCGCGCTCCTTCACCGGCACCATGACCTGTTTGGACCCTTGGAACGCGAGTACGATGTCGGCACCAGGCTCGGCCTTCGCGTTGTCGATTGCGGCAGCGAGTTCCTTGCCCCAGATCGTCTCTTCGTGACCGCTTGGCGTTTTCAGCGTCACGAAATAGTTGGGAGGATTGTCCACATCGTGCATATAGGGTGCGGCGCCATGCGCGACGAGCGTGCCGGCGTATGACCGGTCATTGATGGCCAGGCCTTGGGCAGCACTCATGGCCGCCGCCGTTACCTGCGCATCGACGGTTTTACTCGCCAGGAGCGCACGGAGGGAGTCCGCCGTGCTCACGCGCTCAGCGCTTGGCGCCGGCGCCGCGACCTCGTCCCCTTTTCCTTCCAGCTCGACCACCTCAGACTGCTGCAGATCCAGGGTGGCACGCTCGCTCATTGCAAAGAAGGCGACAACGGCATCCCGATCGATCAACGGCATTTCGAGGCGCTGCATATGCTCCTGCAGCTGCGCCGCATCGCGGATAAATTCCATCCGGTCCAGCGAAGCATCTTTCGGAATGTACGCAAGGCGCGCCCCATCCTGACCCGAATTTCCCAGGTACTCATACTCGCCGCCAGACAGCTGCAGTGTCTGGCCGATCGTCACTGTGCGATCTTCCAGACTCGCTTGGAGCTTCGACTCGAACATCTCGACGCCTTCCGTGCGCTCCAAAGGTCCGGCTGTCCATGCAAGCGCTGCTGCTGCGAAGTCGCCATTCCGAACTGCCTTGTCGAAGTCTTCTCGTGCACCCATTACCGCCTCCTATAAAATTCGGGCAACTAGCCCAGCTTCCCCAACATCTTGATGTTGTGATTTATTTGTATCACCGATACTTAAAAAAATACCCGACTTTCATCGGGTATGCGCACGATCTTGGGTACGGTCACGCTCAACCACGCTTGCCCGCCCTTGGCGGTATTCGATTGTCGCGGTCTTTCCAAGCGGGGGAACCCGATCAAGACGGGCGAGCTCGTGGATTGCGACGGTGCCTTTGCCTGTCGATTGCACCAGGTGGAAATCAGTTCTTGCGACGACCTCTCCAAGCGTGGTGCCGCTTTCGTGCTCGTCTACCTGCCGGATGTTGACCTCGTCTCCGAAAGCGTCACGGGCATGTTTTACTGCGACGGCGTAGCTTGCGCTCAAGGCGATAACATGGTTCAGGCCAGCAGGCACCCCAGGCGATTCGATGCCACGGTTCGCCTCCTGCAGCTTTTCCTGAGCGCTTTCAATGACCTTCACGATCTGGGTCATGCGCTGCTTTGATATGCCGACTTCCGCACCCGCCTCGCTTTTACCCATTTTTTCGACGAAGTGCAGGCGAGCCGCTTCACGACTATTACTGGTTAGCCTTGTCACTTCGACGACAGCGAGAAATTCCTGTTCAGTCATCGGGTAGCCTTGATCAACCGTCAGGCGACGTCGAGCAACGCGCCTTTGTCGGCGGCAACGTCATCTGACTGCGCATCGAATTGCGCCATGCCGCCGGCCCAAGTCTCCTGCAGCCATGCCATGTAGACGCTGGTATCGACGGAGCCATCGGCATTCGTTGTGAACGGCAATACACCATCCTGAAAGACTTCGGCTAATACACTCGGTGCCACGACCGTTGCAACTGGTGGAACATACGCGGTCTCGCCGCTAAAAACCGCTTCCGAACCACCCTCATTAGTACCGTTCAACATGTATTATCCCAAGTCAGAGCTGTTGCTTAATTACTATTTACGTTTCTACTAGGAAACATGTTCTCATAGTCCGGCATGAAAGTAAAGAGTAAAGTAAAGAGTTTGGTAAATAGTTTCAGCGCAGTGCATTGGCTTTGCGCAATTTTTGTTGTGTTAAATAGCGCACAGACATGTTTTATTGTTTCCGCGCGGAATTAAATTTGGCAATGCCTTTGGCTAGCGCAATTCTGTTAGGCCGCTCCTTGATTCGAGGATCGTCTCTAAACTCGTCAAAGGCAAAGACCGTATGTTGCCATGCGACAACGCTACTCTCCTGCCCCCGGCAAAATCACCTGATGTGCTCCGATTGCGGATTGGCCCACCTGTTTCATCTGGACGAGGATGCGCCGCCTTGGAATGATGAACCTTTGTGCGGATTCACTTAGGCCGAGCTTACGCATCGCTGCTGGCCAGTAGTTCGGGTCCAGGCCGAGCGTGACTTTGGTACCCAGGCTGGAAAGCACGATATCGACAAAATCAGTCGGCGACTGCGAAGCGAAGAACATGCTGATCCCGAACTTCCGGCCCTCTCGGACCATCTTGTTGACGATGTAGTCCTCGTCTTTATCGAGGTAGTTGTGTGCCTCGTCGATCACGACGACGTCCATTACGCGGTCCACGATGCCCCGTTGAACAGCCCTCGTAAAGATGGTTTCAAGACGTGTCATTACGAACAGCTTTTTCTCCTCTTGGCTGAGAGAAGTGATTACATACCTCCAGATCCGTGCACCAGGATCAAGCGGCGGCGGCGTACTCTTGTAGATCCCGATTGCATAGAGATTTTCTAGCCGGTCAACAACGCTTTTGACTGTCTCCTCTTGACCATCGAATTCGAGGATCTCATCCAGCTCATCTCCCGTGTCGCTAAACGCAAGCGCTTCACGGTAGGCATCCACTGCTTTTTCTCGAAGTCCGTCGATCTCCCGCTGCAGGCGCGCTTCCTCGCCTTCGTCGTTGCTGCGCCTGACCGCGGACTGCTTCGCGCGGAGCTGCTTGGTTGCCTTGTTGAGCTCTTTGAACGCCAGCATCGCACGCTGGTCGGCGCCAATGTACATGGCTTTCGCGCGCTCTCGACCGTATGCAATCGCATCGAGTAGTGTTGGGTAGACTTTTCCGTTAGCGGCATCCTGACGCCAGGTAGACGGATCTTCGATCAGAAAGCCGCGCTCGGCGTACAGGCCAACCAACAGCTTTGTCAGGAGCCGTTCCTGACGGTGGCCAAGCCGCACAGCGGTGCGGTTCATTGCGGTGATGAGAGACTGGATGCGTTTGCGCACGCCTCCGAATTCCGGATCGGGATTCAGCTCAAGAGGATTGAAGCCAAAGTCGGCCGATTCATGAAAACGGACCGCCGACTCGCCATGCATCTCCAGGTCACCGTGACCGTCCACTACATGCATGCGGAAGCGTCCGCCGGTGCTGTGCATGGCTTCGGCGAAGCGGCGCAACAAGGTGCTCTTGCCCATGCCCGTGTCACCGAAAATACCAACGTGGGGATTTGCAAGCTCCGACGGCGCCCATATCACTGGAGCCCCGCTTGTCGCACTACGACCGAAGATCATTTCCACTGCTTGTACCTCAACCTTGGCAGGCGCCGACGTGCCTGTGTCATAAAAATATTAGATCCAGTAGAAGAAAGGCCGACGATTTGTCGGCCCTCTTGTCTTACAGGTGGTTCACCGTGTCCAACAGTGTCGGCACTACCATGTTGTCGTCCTCTGGCAGCGCGCCGCCCAGGCTTTGCACTGCGCTACGGATGTCTGCTACCGGCAGCATCACCGAAACCGAATGGCCCATGTTCGGCAGAGCATTACGAGCGAGCATTTCAGCGAGTTGCTGCAGGGTCAGCCGGACTTCGAGTCGCTCGAAGAGAGCCGGACTCAGCGCAGCTGTACCTTGGGGGATCACCGGCTCGCCGCCCGTGTCTCGCAGGCGCGGCTGTGCGTTTTCGCGTGGCGCCGTCCCCGCGGTTGCAGTCGCACTCGGCTTGTAGGTCTCCCCTTGAGGTGCCGATGCCGCCAAAAGTTCCTGTACCTGCTGGGCCAGGCCTTCGTCGATCACCGGTCCAGTGGAACTTACAGGAGCTGGCGGCGTACTGTCCGAAACGGGCTGAGCCGTTTCTTCTAGGGAACCGCCGCCGGCTGGAGCGCCTTGCTCAGGCTGGGCCGCTGCAGGCGCCGACGCAAGTTCGATGGACGAGGGACCGCCCTTCGCTTCTTCCGCCCTTGCCTTCGCTGCCCGGATATCGCCGGACGTCAGCGCTCGGTTTTCGCGTTTGGCGAGCGCTTTGAGCTCTTCCTTTGTGGCATCCGGCAGGGGACGGTATTGCTCCAGAAGCGAAGCGTAAGTAATGATGCCCGTGCTAACGACATCCTCCCACTGAGGGTCCAGAAGAGCCAGAACGCGCGAGACATACTGGCTACCGCCTTTCTTGTAGAGTTGACCGATATCCTTCTTTTTGAGGTCTGGATGCTCTTCCAGGATCTCCTTGATGTATACGGCAGTTTCGAGGTCAGTCAGATCGTCACGCTGAACGTTTTCCGACAGCTGGATCAGGCGCAATTGAGCGGCCGTGAGATCGTTCCGCTGAATACATTCGATCTCCTCCGAATCCGGACGCCCGAGTTCACGGTTCAGGTGATACGCACGCCACCGGCGCTCGCCGACGCCAATGATGGCTTGGCCATTCTCGGTACGATAAAGGATCGGCTGAATCAGGCCGTTCTCGTAGATATCATCAGCCAGTTCGCGCAGTGCTGCCTGTGCCAGTGGGTCGACCTTGCCATCGGCTTTGCGGAACGCCGAGCGGGGCTGTTTTGGATCGGGAATGAAGTCATCGATATTCTTCTTCTCGACTTTGCGCCCCCCAGGTTTTTTCATGGCGGCGAGCAGAGCGTTCGTGCCTCCTGCCGGCTTCTTATTAGGATTGTTCATAGACATTCACCTTCCGTATGAATTAGGCCAGAGCCCGAATTGCGAATTCACGCCATTGCTGCTTGAGTTTCTTGTCCTTCGACTGCTTCCAGACCGGCAGATGGTTTTGGCAGGCCTCCGCGATCGCAGTGCGCAGCGCGAGCTTGTCGTCGATCATGCTGCCGAATTTTTCGTCGAGGGAAGCAAGAACTTCCTTGTGCATCTTCGCCGCCTTGACTACCTGATTCGCGACGATCCTGACCTCCAGATCAGGGTTAAAGTCGTGCACTTCCTCGATTGTCTCGAACGTGTCTTCCAGGGCGGTGAGCGACGAAACGTGCGGCTCGATGACCACGATAACCAGGTCGGCCCAGATGAGCGGGGCAGCGATGCGCGGCCCGAGCGCTGGCGGGGTATCGATGATCAGGTACTTGAATGGGAGCTCACGGAGCCACTCGCGCATGGCCACGGCCTTTTGCAGCAACGTCTCTGGGTCGGTATCCAGGTACTCCAGATCGCGATGCCCGTGCAACAGCTTTACGTTGTCGAGCATGGTGTCGCGGAAAACGGGCTGCTCGCTTTCGAACAACAGTTCGGCACCGCCGGCCTCTTTGTTGATCTGGTAGTCGCCGGTCAGAAAGGACGACAGGTTGCCCTGTCCGCAAAAGTCGATGACCCCGACTAAGGCGTCAGGATCAGCCGCGCAAATCTCGGACGCCATGTGTACAAAATTGTAGCTGGACGTCGTCTTCCCGACGCCACCTTTCTGGTTAGTTACCGCGACGATTTTCATACCTGATCCCTTTCAAGACGAACCGGCTAGTTTTTGGTTTTGTTAAGTACCGCTTCTTTAGCCTGGTTATAAATTTCCGGGCACTCTGCCGCCAAGACGGCGAGAAACTCCAGTTTCTCTACAACCAGAGACGGCACCGATACGCGCTCTCTGCGTTGGAGTTGCTCTTTTGCCGCCTCGTCGAACAGCTCCTGGTAAAAGTCCTCACGTACGCGGATTAGGACCGGGTGCTTTTCTTCTTTCGCGTCCGCAGACATTACAACTCCTTAAGTAGTGTGATTGCATGATATCAAGATATCAGGCGCAAAGCAAGGGGCTTTGTGGTTTTTTTATATTAGTATTTTTCCGACAGCAAAAAGCTGTCGAAGAATTAAGTAGTACGTGGTCCGGTCATCTTCTCAGGTGGATAGATGTATTGAACCCACCAGTAGATCGCTGTGTAGCACAGTGCCGCGGCGGAGACACCGCACTCGGCTGCAGTAGATGCCACCTGCTCGGCGAGCGCCGGCGGAAGCTGCATGTTCACCTGCTCCCATCCCGTTTTACCGATCGTTCCGTTCGCAAACGTCATCGCCGTTTTCGGCTTGCGCCAGTGGAGGCCTTGCTCCCATGGTCGCTCAGCAAGAAAGCGTTTGATCATGTCCTCGAACATCTCTGTGAGCGAGGGATAGAGGAAAGGCGTGATGCCCTTGAGATATGTATAGATCTGGGTCGGGCACCGGGTCGGGACCGCCTTGAGCTCTTCCAGGCGTTTTTTGGGACGTCCAATCTGGCGACCACGCCCAGACTTCAGCGTGGCCTGCGGTTGCGATTGTCCTTCGCTGAGAGGAGTGGTTCCGGTTTCGCCACTGCCACTATCAGTCTCAGGCTGCACACCTTTTTCAAAACCTTTTTTAACGGTCATCTGTGAGCCTAACTATTTCTTTTGCTAAATATAAAGAGTTGCAATCATAGTGGACATAATGGCCTCTTACAACTCTTTTACCCTTAGCGCTCCGCTTTTCTCTACCCTGGACTTCTGACGTTGGAAGTCAGTTGCGCTTTCCTTGGTATGGCCCCGGGAACAGCATGCTCCGGGTGACCATCACATTGAACTTGTAGCCTGCAGCACGAGACAAGGTCGGTTGCACGTTCATCCCGCGCTGAATGTACGCAGTGCCGGTCTGCCCTAATTGTTGTCCCAGCGACTGGGTGATTACCTGCGAGTTGGTCAGATTGCCGTTAATGCTCGCGCCTTGCTTCTGGGTTAACGAGACACCTGCGGAAAATGCCGCCATAAACGCCGCTCCACCGAACACTTTAGCGTAGTGGTTATTCACGTCTGCATCGAAGCCAGCATTGCCTGCTCTGTCGGCACCAGGCATTCCCTCGAGGCTGATGCTGCTCCCGTCAGGGAAGTACAGTGTCGTAAACGCTACGAGCAGGCGCTCCTGACCAAAAGCGACTTGACTGTCATAGGTGCCGACGAGACGGCTATTCCGCGGAATCAGCAAGTGCTTGCCGCTTACTGAATCATAGACGTCTTCTGTGACTCGGGCACAAGTTTGGCCAGGCACATCGGAGTTGACGGCGCATTGGAGCGAAGCCGGGATGGCCCACCCAGCTTGCACCTCATATTCTCCACGCGCAAGCCGAACACCATCCTTGAGCACGCCTCTTCCAGTGGTCTCCTGATCCTTGAGGAATTGCTCCTTACGTCGCTGCTTGTTCGGGTCATCCTGTTGCGCTCCGGCGCCTGCAAGGTTCATCGCCGGCATCGTCGCACCGGGCTGCGTGCCCTGCGCTGCGGCGAGAAGAGCTTGAGCCGCCAAAGCGGAATTTTTCATCCCATCGAGTCCGGCACCCATACTACTGGCCAAGCCGCCGCCTGCCTCCGCTTCGAGCGGCGCGCGAATGGCACGTTCGCGGCTGTCAGCTTGCTCTTTCATGACGCGCTGCGCGTCCAGCTGTTTGGCGGTCAGCTGGGGAGCAGATCCGCCACCGTGCGTGGACTGTGCTTGTGTCCCGTTCACATCGTTCGCCATGCCGGCCCCGGACTGGGCAGCTCCCAGCGACTTTTCCGTCAATGGAGGCGTCTTGCTCGCACCTGCGGAGCCAACATTGTAACCAGGTCCGACATTCTGTCCTGACTGCGCACCTGTCGATGCACTCGGCGCAAGTCCGCCGGCAGCAGGGTCCCCGGTCTTGGCCGCCGCCGCCGCCGCCATCTGTGCAGCGACTGCGGCCTGCCCGTCTCCCACGTCTTCGAAGTTTGGCTTCGCCTGAACCGTCTCGGGGCGGGACTCGCCTTCGGGAAGCTCCTCCGCAACAGGACCCTGTCCAGCAGGTGCTGTGTCCGTGCCGTCATCCATGCTTACGATCGAGAATAGAATGAAGCCCACTACCACAAAAATCAGTAGCAGCATTATCCCTTTAGCCTTGCGAGAGAGCCTGGTCACGCCTGTGACCTTGCCCTTCATCTGGACGGTATCAGGGGAATCGAAAGCGTTCGACATTAGTTGTCCTCCCCTCGCGCCCAGGTGAACCATCCCTTGCTTTCGCTTTTCGTCCAGGTGATGGTTACGCGCTGTTCATCGTCATCACTGCCAAGGACGAGCATGGCCTTGTCGAACAACTTGTCTACTTCGAGGATGGTGGCCGATTTAGCACGCCAATTCAGGAATTCGGCGTTGCCGTCTTTTCCCACACCGACCAGGACCGGAGACGAACCTTTCGTTACGGCTTCTGGCAGGTGCACATACACTTTGCCGCAGGCGTTGTACACGCGCGTCGGCTTGAACGAGGCCTTGCCTTCGATACGGTACGCAAAGTCCAGACCTTCAACGCAGCCTGCCGGGATCTCCGACTGCGCACGCTTTTCTTTTTCCTTCTTCTCGCGCGCGGCAATCCGTGCAGATTCGTCCCACTGCTCGGCCACCTGTTCTGGATAATAGAACCCGATCGCGTGCACATAATCCTGTTCACGGCTCGAAGCTTCCAGCTTGACGTGATAGACCCGGCGGTCCGTATAGATGTTGAGATTTGTTTCGATGTTCAGCTCGATGGGTTTCACGATAATGTACGACGTCTCGTTGTCGCCCGATCCGGACTTGCGCTTCGAGAGCTTCCATCGTGCCGTGTCGCCGGCAACGGGCTCGCCCGTCAACAGCTCGCCCGGTTCGAGTGCGATTTCGCAAGCGCGCAGCAGCGTGCAGGTAAGCTTCGGCTGATATTGGCCGAACGGATACATCACTCGGCCGTCGTCGCTCAGGATCGGCTTGGCCACACCTGTTTGCTGCCATTTCTTTGCTTGCGCCAGTGCTGCGTCTTCCAACGTCAGAAAGCGCTTTCCCTCTGCATGGACGCCAGCTGCGGCAACCACACCGAAGAGGAAGGCCAAAATCGTTTTCTTCATTATTCCTTACCTCAACCGTTATTCTTAGACCATTGGAAATCGGTCATGTAAAACCCGGCGCCGTTGGCGCGGATCGCTGCTTCCGTTTCCGGCGCCGCGAGCTTATACGTGAACACACCCTTCCAGCGCTCCTCGCCGAGTTTGTCGCCATTCGGTGCGATCTTCGTTTCGACCCATTCGATCTCGTAGGTGGAGTCGCTGCGAGCGAGTGCATAAGTGATCGTTGGCTCGGTCGTGCTCTTTGCTGCGGCTTCGAAAGGCTTCGTTTCAGCGACGAACCTGTCCAGTGCTTTTTTGGCCCGGCTCCCCTCCTCGACACGCGCGTATGCCTTCCGCAGGAAGGATTTCTGTGCAGCCTGGTCACTGACAACCCGGCGGGTACTTTCCACCCAGCCAATCATCTCGGCGCGCACGACGCGTTTCCAATCGATCGGAGCCGCTGGTGTACCGACGCCAACAGAGATGACATGCCCCATCTTGTCGACCTCAACGTAGTAAGGGATGAACTTGCTCGACATCACGTAGTAGCCATTGACGCCGACCGACATAGCGAGGATGGCGGCAGTGATACGAAAGGCCAGCTGCCAGTTCGACTTCTGGATTGCCAGGTTCATGTAGCGGTCCTGACTTTTTGCTTCATCCACGAATGGAGTGCTCGATACCTCGCCTTTTTTTGGCGACGAGCCCACGTCCTTTGATTTCCCGAAACGCATTGGAATCCTCATTTAACTATATTAGTGCGAGTGGTTAATGTCGATGTTTAACGTTGCTGCATGTGCTGCATCATCGGGAACATAGCCTTGCAGCCCTTTAATTCGCTCATGTAACGGAGCTGGTGGCTGGCGCGACTGTGGAGCATCACTGCCTCCACCACCACCCGCTGGCGCGCCTCCTGAAACAGCTCCGGTCGACGCATCACCCAATGGCGAGCCACCTGATGAAGCCGATTGATCCGGTGCTGCAGTAGCGGCGCCAGGTGCTCCCGCGCCAGCCGTCGAGTTCGGCGATGAGCCCGCCCCGCTTGCCACTGGTGCAGAAGCCGGTGACGAAGCTGCTGTTCCAGGTGCGCCATTCTGTGGGGCTGGTGCGGTCGACGCTGGCGACGTCGGCGGCGCGCTCGCAGCTGCCCCGCCAGCCGACGAGGACGTTCCAGAGGCTGCTGCAGGAGCCGAAACGCCCGCCGATGCCGCAGCCGCGGTCGATTGAGCGCTCGCGTTTGTTGAGCCTACTGCCGATGCGCCTGCTGCCGATGTGCCAGCCGTTGCGGTTCCACTTGTCCCAGCGGCCGTAGTAGCTACTGGCCCGCTGGTACCAGCCGAAGCAGAAGGCGGCGCCGTGCTTGCGCTCGTCCCTGGTGGCGGTACCGACGAAGTCGGCGAAGGCGCAACGCCGGCCATGCTGCCACCACGCGATGCCTGAATGCTCGATGCGACACGCCCCCCTGCCGAGTTGTCGACAGCCTGAGCGAAGTTCGTCGCGCCGGAACTCACCCGGTCACCAATCGCGCCGCTGGCCAGGCCAAGCCCATGCTTACCTGCCTCGCCGACGGCATGCGCGGCGAGACTCGCTCCGCTCTTACCGAGATCCATTCCCGAGTCGATACCTGCACCGAGCGCCTTGGCCACCCCGGTGGCCGCAACCGCCCCGCCGCTCGCAGCACTGGCAGCGCCTTTGGAAGCAGCGTACCCGGCGGCACCGAGGCCCGCAATTGCCGCGCCTGCTCCGATTGCAGCTCCAGCCATATCACCTGCTGACATGCTTGGTGCGCCCGACATCATCCCGCTGGCGATCGCCGGAACCTTCGTGGTGAGGAAAGCGAACATAAGTGCCATACCCATCGCTTGCAGCAGACTAGGGATGAACTGATCGCCACTCACTAGCCGCATATTGGAGAACAGGGTCTGCCCTGCACCGATGATCAGGTACATCAACATCAGCTTCACGCCGGTCGCTACCGCATACTGCATGTACTTCGATGCCATATCCGTTGTCCAACGCGAGCCGCCGAAGCCCATGAGGAGAACACCCGAGCCAATTGCCAGGGCTGACTCGATTTGCGTCACCAGAAACTGCGCAGCGGCCCACAGAAACGACAGGAAGATAAGAATCGCGCAGATCGTTACCGGCAGCACAGCGGTGATCTGATCGGAAAGTTTCAAATCGTCCAAGATCTGGTAAGCGCCCAATGCAGCATCGAAACCATCCACGGCAATACTGTCCGGCGTCAGCGCCGTTGCGCCGCTTGCACTCATGCCGATTGCTTTGAACGACCCGAGGATTTGGGGAATCCACGTGTTCGTCGTCATCAGCAGGAAGAAGAAGAAGGACAGCGTCATCAGCTTCTTCATCACGCTAGACATCATGTCCTCGACTTCTTTTTTATCGAGGAGGAAAGTCGCGCATAGCCAGCCGAAATCGATTGCGGCCAAGCCAAGAAACAGCCTGATCGCGTAACCCCGGATTTTCTCGCTCCATTGGAACTGCAGGCCGGTGTACTTTGCGCCGATCCCGTCCAGCACGCTAAAAGCCGGCGCCGTTTGCGCAGACGCCGTGGTCATCATCATCCAGACCAGGATGCCCACCAGACCGATCCATCGGATCTGCCTGCCGGTAAGATGTATGCGCGGTGCTTGGAAGTGGATCATATGTTCATTTACTTTCTTGCGTCTTCGGGTTTCACGACTTTGCTGCTGCGGAGATTGCCGTACATGGTTTTCAGCCCTTGCTGCTTCTCGGCCTCCGTCGGAGGCTTGGCTGCCTCCACGCGTTCGCCCTGTATAACTTTCGGAGCTGGTTGTTCTTTCTGACCGCAAGCAGTCAGCAAGGCGAGGACGAAGAGAGGGACGAGCATTTTCATTGGGGAACTCCAGTAAGGTAGCGGATTAGTTTGCGTCCGCTGGCACTGTTCTGTTGCCTTGGACGACCTTCGTGGAGCGCAGATTGCCGTAAATCATCTTGGAGGACTTCTTCGCCTCATCAGCTCGACTCGTTTCCTGCAACATGAAGTGTTCCTGTGCATTCATCTGCGCCATTTGCAGCTGACGCATCTGTTGCATCTGGCCGATCATCGCGATCCCGATGTCGTTACCAGCTTGTAGTGCCTTCATCTGACCATCGGCGCTCCGTGAGCGCGATTGTAACTCGCGCACCATGCCGCCTTCACGATTCAAACTTTCGCTTTGAATACCGGCGACTGCCATCGAATTGCGAACAGCCGCATGTGTGTTGTCCGACCATTCACGATACGCATTCTTAGTGTCGAAGGCACCACCGTAGCCAGGATGCAGCCGCCTGAACACTTCTTCCTGCTTCGACATGTTGAAACCCATCTTCTGCCCGTTCACGACGATCGATTGCAAATTTTGAAATGCTGAGGCGATCTGCTGATCCTCCCACAGCGCTCCCGCGACCGTATCCAACATCGAGCTGGGCGTAGTGGTCTCGAGGTTCTTCAACATTGCTTTGTATTGGTTAAGCTGGTGAACAGTTTGCTGCGCCTGCTCCGCATACTGAGCGGCCAACTGAATATTGTTCGCAATCTGCGTGAATTCAGTAGCGCCGACTACGGCACCTGCTGAGGCGTGTTGAAGCCCATGTGCAGCGACCAGGCAGAGGATTGTGATGAGACGTTTCATGTCGTGATCTCGTTTTAGGGTTGACAAACTTGGCTGCTGTACTCGACGCCGGTCTGAATGACGGCATATTTCCCGCCCGATGCCAAATCGGCCTGTACCAGCGTGCGCCGATAGTGGTCCTGATCTATGCTGGCAACGGGTTTACCAGTTACCAGCTTCACTTTATCGATGGTTTGTGCATATGCCTGCACTCGGGCCTCGTCGTTTGCACTGAGAGCACCGTATCCGGCGTAGAGCCGCCAGCCGCCTCCGGCGAGGTAGGGGTTCAACGGGACAGTGATTCGCTGGTCGATGAGACCGCCGCGCGCGACTTGGAACGGGGGGAACAGCCCACTCTGCCACGCACTCCATTGGCTTCCCGTCAAGAACATAGCGGACGTGTTCGCTTCATCATGCATGCCGACGTAGACGATGCCAGGCCGGCCGCGGTCGGCGGCATTGATTTGAAGACTGAATGTCACGTAGGGTTGATAGCCGTCGCAGAAGACCTGGATACCAGATGCAGTCAGTGTAGGCGCCGACACTATTTGCGAGAAGGCAGTTGTGCTGACACCGAGGCTGAGCACGAGGGCCAAGGAGGTTTTTAAGCAATTCATTTCTCACCTCTATTTTTGCCGGCGGAGCTGGCGACGGCTCGGCGAACCAATGCTTTGGCACTGAGCAGCAGAAGGACCACCGGGAATGCAACCACGTAACCGATACCCACGCCGATCCATTTAAAGACCGGCGTGCACAAGACAAGCATAATCAGAAACATCGCCATTTGGCCCTCCTATATTTTCACTATGACTTAATTGTATCACAGTGACATAAGGAAAGATATCAAAATATCTTAGGCTGCTTGTTTCTCTTCTGCCACGATTTGACGCTCCAGGTAATCTGCCCAGTCCCCTAACTGATTGCGCCCCCAGTCCTTCCGAACATTGCACCAACGCAACCACTCTACCGGCCAGCGCGCGCCATAGCGAGCGATCAGCTCACGAGCTTTTGCCACGTCTTCCTTGCCGGAAGCGCCGACGAATGCCAAGTTGACCGGACCGAGGCCCAGCTGGAACTTGCGACGTCCTAGCGGCGAGACGTAGTAATAGTCGCGCTTCTTCGTCATTCGGCCGATCAGCTCGACTTGCCGCTCATTCAGTCCGAGGTCGTAGTAAGGCTTGGCCACGCCTTCGTCGGAAAGTACGTCAGGATTCGCCAGCAGGATCTTCGTCGGGCAGCTCGCGTACAAGACATCACGGATCGGGCTATTTCCAACGTCAGAAATCTGTTGCGTCGCAAACCAGACGGCGCAGTTTGCCTTACGCAGCGTTCGCAGCCACTCGGCCATTTTCTCTCGGAACATTGGGTGGTCGAGCATCAGCCAAGCTTCATCGAGGATGAGCAGCGTAGGCGCGCCATCCAACCCGCGCTCGATGCACCGGAAGAGGTACATCAGCACTGGCACCACGTGCCGGTTACCCATGTTCATCAAGTGCTCCATCTCGAACACGACGAATCGGTCGAGAACGATGCTGTCGCTGGTGGCATCGATCATGGAGTTGCCGCCTTCCAGCGTATAGGGCATAAGCGCCTCACGCATCGCAACATCCTGGACCTGCATCACCAGGTTGGTCATGGTTCGCTGGTCTGCAGGGTTCGTGGGAGCAGCCAGCTTCTGCAGCGCGGTCCGTATCTCCGTGCGGTGCGCCGGAAGGACAACGAATTTCTGAAGGACGAGCAGCGTCTCGATGTAGTCCTCGGCCCAGGCGCGTTCGGACGGACGATGGATCTGCGAGAGCGGCGCGAAGCCGATATCGGCACCCTCACCGCCGATGTCAAAGTAGCTGCCGCCCGAAGCATTGCAAAGGACAAACGACGAGTAACCCTTCTCGAATTTGCGCACGCGCGCGCCGGGATAGCGCAAAAAGCTAGCCGCACAAAACTCGAGGAAAGCCGACTTGCCGGCGCCGGTCGGGCCCAGCAGCATCCCGTGGCCGACGTCGTCCACGTGCAGATTGAGCCGGAAGGTCGCATTGCCGACAGTCTTGGCCATGGCCAGCGGCGGGCTATTCGGCGGGAAGAAGCTGCACGGGTTAGTTGCAAGACCAGGCCAGGTGGCGGTCGTCGGCATTAGATGCGCGAGGTTTAGAGAATGCAGGATCTGCCGGCGCACGTTCTCGAAGCCATGGCCAGGCAAGGTGCCCAGGAAGGTCTCTACGGCGTTCACGTCTTCGTCGCGGACGGGGAATCCAAGATTGCGGATCATGGTCGCGCAATCGTCCGCGATCGTTTTCAAGCGACCCGCATCTTCGTCCATCAAAACCACGACGCTCGTGTAATGCCCGAAGCGGACCAGACCAGATCCGGACAATGCCATTGCGGTTTGCGCATCGACCTCCATTGCCAGTGCATCTTCGTCAACGGCGCCGCTTTGGGAGTTCGTCGCCTGATCGCGGATGCCGCGAACCTTCTGACGCCACTTCTTACGCATTTTGTCGAGCAGACCCTTGCCTTCTTCTGGGTCCATGAAGATAAAGCGGGTACTCCAGCGGTAGGCCACGGGCATATTGTTAAGTGCCGCCAGAACCGCAGCATGACTGTGCGAAGGAAAGCCCTCGATCGCCAGGCAGCGTATGTGCTTGCGCCCAATACGCGGATTGTTTCCTCCGGTGAAGTCCTGACTGCCGATGATGCTGTCATAGAACATCCCGGCGCGCGGCTTGATGATGTGTTGGGCAATACCCGTCGCGGCGTAATGGCAGTAACCTGCAAAGTGGTCAATTGTTACGGCTTCGCCGTCCACCTCGTTGATGACGACTTGTTCGCCCATGCGAGAGATTCCCTCGAACACTGTCGCCAGCTGCGAATAGATGTCGTCAAGCGAGTCCTTGAAGCGGTCGACGAGCTGCTGCTGGAGTGAATTCGGGGTCGACTTCAAGTCGTCGCTACGCTCGAACATGAGCGCAGCCGCCTGCGTCTCAAGCTGTAAAGGTGGAAGGTAAGTGAAGACTATTGCGTAGGTGCTCTCGAAGTGAGTTCCTTCACGGTTATATTGGCCCGCGCGCTCCTCGTCCATCATCCGCGTGACTGGCTCCGAGAAAGCGTTCTCTTTCGAATAGCCGATCGCTTCGCCACGGTTGGCATCAATGTGCGCCATCCAGCCGGAACCACGGCGTCGCAATGCATCATTAATGCGAGCGGAAATGCTTTCCAGCTCGCCGACACTGGCTGACTCCGTGTCGGTGCCCCGGTAGAAAAAGCCGGCCATCAGCTCGCCGCCCTTGCCCACCATAATTCCAGGCTCGATCGGTTTGGCATACCGTAGCAGGTCCGCAAATCCCTGCGCCTCGTCGCGGAATTCTTTCTGCATTCCGAAGCGGCCGGCAAATAGGGCATATCCGACGACGCCGAGAACCATCAGGATAATGCTGATCCAGAACCAATTCATATTAAACAACCTTACTTGAAGTCTTTGTACGCACGCGAAGGCGCGTTCATACGCCCTCGGGCCGGGTAGAAGGCACGGTACTTACGATGCCGCTTTAACACCTGCCACATCATCGGGTCCTTGGACGCGAGGTGACGCATGAGCCCAAGCCAGCCTACCCATGCGAGCGCGCTGCCGGGAATGCCGTACCACACGCCGTAGCGCATCGAGAGAACGAACGCCAGGTAGGCACAGAACAGCAGTCCCATCATCACGGGGAAGCGTTCGCCCCCCATGAAGGTCAGGGGACGGACAAGCGACGCGTGGATCGTTACCCTCGTGAGTTCCTTTCGCTTACGGTCACTCATCGCTGATTAAATGCCGCAGGTCGACTTGGCGGCACCGGCCTTGACCGCGATCCATCCCAGAATTGCAGAACCGCCCACCGACAGCGCGACCGCCATGGTGATGTTCAGGACCTTCTTCATGATGCCGGTCAGCTCCTCACCGAACACGAAGCCGGCGCCTGCAGCGCCGAAGGCCACAGTGCCGATCGCGATCATCGTTGGGCCGCGGAACCAGTTGGCGATACCACACAGCGACGAGTCCCACGGCGCCGAGCTGTCGCTGACCTGAGCAGCTGCGAGGCCGGCGTATGTACCCATCACCAGCAGCATCAAGGCTCGGCTCCAGGTCATCTCTTTCGGAATGCGTTTCGTGAACGCCCATGCGTTGGCCGAGTTACGCGAAACACGGCCACGGACATTTGCGATCAGGGACGATGCGGTAGGGAATTTGATATCGAATTTCAAGGTGCTCTCCAAATAGAACGGTTAAACAGGGGTGGTAATGTATTTCTTAGTGCTTTCGTCGTACCCCTCTACAACGACGAGTTGGCTGATCTTTCGCCCGGCGGGCGCATGCTTGTCTTTGTTGATGAAGATGCAGAGATCGATTGCTTCGGAAATCTCGTGCGGGTTGGCCTTAATGCCTGGGTTCTCCTCGATCAGGCGCTCCAGCCTCGTCAGTCCTCCCTCGGGGCTATCCGCGTGCAAACTCGCCACGCCTCCCGGGTGGCCGGTATTGAAGAGCTTGAGCAAGGCCAGCGCTTCAGGGCCACGGACCTCGCCGACACAGATTCGGTCAGGTCGAAGCCGCAGGGTCGCCGACAGCAGCTTGGTGATATTTACGTCCTTGTTGGCTCGCATCTGTACAAGGTTCTGTGCAGAGCACTGGATCTCGCCCGTGTCTTCAATCAGCACAATGCGATGCTCCGGAGTGAGTTGCTCGATGCCGTGGAAGATCGCGTTTAGCAGCGTGGTCTTACCGCTACCGGTGCCGCCGACCACCAGGATGTTTTTACGCATCCGGATGGCCATGCGAATAATCTCGATATGGGTACGGCCGCGCGCCAAGTCGGTGAACTCTGCGGCCATGACTCGCCGGGCGTTCAACGGGTCGTGCATATGGGTGAGGATGCGCGACTCTTCGAACTGGTCGAGGGTGAAGATAGCCGATGCTTTCTTACGGATTGCAAATGCTGGGCGCGCGACAACAGGGGCATAAATCCCCTCGAATCGGGAGCCGTCTAGGGGCAGCTCCCCTTCCAGGATGGGCATATCCCGCGTGACGATCGTGCCCAACATTGCCGCAATGCTGCCCAGCAACTTCTCCGCTTGAGGTTGCGGCATGTCGTATCCCGTATAGCTCATGCCCTTTCCAAGTTGATCGCGCCACACCTTCCCGTCCGGATTCAGCATGACCTCGATCACGCTCGGATCGCTCAGTTCTTGCAAGACCACCGGCCCAAGGTCACGCTTCAGCCCTTCCAACTTTCGGGCGAGCGACTGCTGCAGGTGGCTTGAAGCCGCGCCTGCCTGGATTGCTCCAGCACCCTCATTCATGTTGCTCATCACGACCTCGCCTAAAGACACAACCACACACATATTTCTTTATACCACAATGATATCATAATATAATATTGCCGTAGAACAGGAAAATATTTGTGGTTTTTCTGACGTCAGAAATCACGCCTCATATGAAAGGAACAAATTCCGATGAACCTGAAGCATTCCCTAGTCGCCGTCTCGGCAGCCCTAACCCTGATGGGGACGTCTCATGCAGCCTTCTATGTCAACGACGACTCCCCTGTAGTGGCTGCACAGGCAGAGGTTGCCAGAAAGGACAAGCGGCTTTACCTTTCATTCACGGGTACTCGACTTCTTGCATCCTCCCGCGCCGAGCTCGAAAACGCAGCCGACGCTCAGCTCTCTGCCGACTCTGTCACCGTCGTGACGTACGCGACTTCGAAAGCACGGTTGGTAGCCGCAAATCGCCGCGTCGCCTTGGTGCGCAGCGTGCTGGTACGCCGGGGGATCTCTCCAGACCGGATCAGTGCAAGTGCCGAGCTCGATAAGAACGGGGACGCGGCTGATACCGACGTCCTCGTCACGTTCCGTTCTGTCGTTCAAAGCCGCGCAGCAGATGCGATGCGAACTGCGCGCTTTATGCCTCAGCCGATCGCACCTGTCGTCCAGCCGGCGCCGCTGCCGGTTGCAGCACAGCCCCCTGCCCCGCAGCCGGGCCAAAATGCCGCCACACTATCCTTCGTCAAGAAGATTATGGCGATGGCATCGAGCAAGCTCATCTCGCAGGAAAGCGCTGTACGCCTGGTCAACGAATACCTGTCTAATCTTCCCGCGCCAGGCCCGGCAGACCAAGGTCCCGGTACAGTCGCGACGGGCGCTCCTGCAGGGACGTCTGTCGCACAGGCGCCTCAGATCGTCCCGTTTGGCGAGGTTCCGCGCGTCTGGACGCTCGCGGCGAACAAGTCGCTGCGCGATAACATGCGCGATTGGGCTCTCGCAGCTGGGTACGCGGAGCCGGCCTGGAGAGCATCGAACGTCTTCCAGATCACTTACACCTCGACCTATACGGGGACCTATCTCGAAGTCCTGAATCAGGTCGCAAATGCTGTGCCGGCAGTGGACTTCCGGGTATCGAGAAGTACCCGATCGATGGAGGTCGTCGACGCCGCGCGCTGAACGATTCCAGCGAAAAGAAAAGCAGCCCGCGGGCTGCTTTTTTTTATTCCGATCCTCCAGCAAGGAGCGGTCGCTGGATGCCCTCATAAGCCGGGAGGATGACCTCACGCTTTTGTTCGACAGCTGGTCGCTGCTTTCGAGGCTGTTGAAGGCCGGTCGCCCTACGGGCGTCCTGTCTGCCGGTGGAAGCGGTCGGAGCCCGTAGTTCAGGCACACCAGCTCGCGCATTCGCAATGACGCGTGCGACGTAGCCATTCTTGATCCCACTTTCGAAGTTTCCGGTATTGAAGGCGGAGATTGCCGCGCGCAGCGCGGCCTGCTCGTCCGGGAATTCGCGCAGTGCCTGGTTATAAAGCACTTGCAGGATCTGGCCGCCGACGGCCAGATTGGTACAAGGGTCGAAAAGCTGCTCGAGCGAGACTCCCAGACGGGGTAAATGCTGACTGCTTACCTGCGTAAGTCCGATTCCGACGAGATGCCCGCGCGCGATCAGCCCGCGGGCCAGATCCGCAGCTTCCTGCAGCGAACCCGGCCGGAAGCTGCGCAGCATGTGCCTACGTTGCGACCAAGGCAGTGTGCGGGGCCCGTCGTCCGAGAGGACGAACATGTGGCCGCTCGATTCGGTGCGAACGATCGCGCCCAAGGTCTCCGCATGAACTTTGGGAGCGCATCTGGCGAGGAATGAACCGGAGTCGGCCGCGTGGCTGTCTGAAATCCATACGAACGCAGTGGCGGCGAGCACGCTGGCCAGGCAAGACAAACGACGCGACAGAAATGGAAATGCGGCTGAGGTTTGGGGGATGAGAAACATGCTTTGTGACCGATGACAAAAAAGGAGGCGAGCTTTCGCCCCCTCCTTTCAGTGATTGCGGCCTGAATCAGGCGCCCGTCGTGAAACTCCATGCCTTGACCATGGCAGCCCCGTTAACCGTACCCTCGAATCGCACTTGGTAGGTCGTATTGGCCTTGAATGGAGCCTTGCCGATAAGGAATGCCGTATTCCCTGTCAGCATCTTGTTCGGGTCGTTATCCTTCGTCAGGATGCGAGCATCCAGGGGCGTGCTCTGCCCTGCTTCGGTGACGGTAAAGCTGGTCACGCTGAGCGTGGTGGACGCTTCCGACACGACGTTGATCGGATACGACGTCTTGGTGCCGTAATCGGCATAGGCGACATCTGGAAGCGGGTTTGGCGTCTCGATATACATCACGCGCGGTACATTCGTTTGCTGATCAGCCGGATAGGCGCCGAAGTAGTTGCTTGCGTTGAACTGACGCGCAGACGAGTAGCCGAAGTTGACAACGAAGGTCTGGAAAACGTCGGTGCCGACGGCGATGCCGATCTCGCGAGGGAACTGGAACATCAGTCCAGCGCGGTGATAGACAGTGGCGATCAGGTCGTTCAGTGCCGAGACTGCACCCTTGCCGTTCCCATAGCCGCCGAGTTCTCCCACGTAGGAGCCGGCGTACTGTGCGAAGCGAGCGCGATCAGCTTCGGTCACGCCAGTGAAGTTCGGGCGCGCTGCGTCTTCCAGGTGGAAGTATGGACGGCCGCTGACCGGATCGACTGCCGAAAAGTTGACGTCGGTATTGGTAGCGAGGTACTTCAGGTGGTTCTCGGTTGCAGTGTCCAGCTTGGTGTTCTGGGCGAGCAGGCCCAGACCGAGCTTGCTGCGGAAATCGTTATATGCGGTGAAAAACGCCAGTTGCTGGCTACCTGGTGCATAGGTAGCTGCCGCAACGGAGGTTTGCAGGTCCGAGGTTGGAGCGACCACGACTGGCGGAGTAACCACTGCCGGTGGATTCTGCACTGGTGGCACGCTGCCGGTCGATCCGGACGACGATCCGCCACCACCACCGCCGCAAGCAGCCAAGGTGATCGAAATAGCGATTGCGGAGAGTTTGGTATTGAATTTCATTTTCAGGACCTTAATCAATTGTGGAATGATTATATTATAGTTCGGAGTTTGTTACACCGTCAAGCACTATTTTCCGTGTTGTTTTCTAGTAGCTTTAACGCGGCCTCGCGGTCTACGATACCCCAGGACGTGAGTTCGTAGACAGAACCGATCTTGTTGATCTTTGCCGCAAACGTCCTCTCGGCACTCTCAACCGCTCGTTGTACTTCAATGCGCTCACACCGGATGTCCTTCGCGATGTAGTGGCTTGTCGCATCTTTGCCCAGTCTTTCGATTGCGAAAAGAACCACGAGAATTCTACGGGGATCGTATTTAGGAAAGTCTTTGTAGTTCATATCGTTGGGAAGGCATTTTGTCATGCGTCTTATCCATAGCACATCGGAGTCATGTTCGCAGAGGCGCTTAAACGGACAGTGCCATTAAGGCTAGCTCCAGTTATCTTATTTCTAACGGTAACTGCTACTTTCGCATAAGGCTCCGGTGCAAAGCAAAAATACGAGTTGTTCGAAAACCTAAAAGAGTAACCGTTACCCATGGACGTATATTGACCTGCGGGACCCGACTTCGAAAAAGAGTTTGCAGGCTCATCCGGTCCATATTCAGACTGGGTCCACACCAATTCGAACTGGTCCGCAGTATAGCCTGACGCTGGGTCGAACCAACGGCCAGATTGGTTTCCGGGCAGCGCAGCACTACCACTAGCGGCCGTTACAACGGTATTCCAGGTACCATCCGTATTGAATGTCATTGTTGCTACCGATTCACGGCCGTCATTCGTAAAACTGTATGCCTTCACATCGCCAATTTTCGAATTCGCGAAAGGGTCACCTTTAGGCGGGGCCGGCGGAGCGGGTGGCGGCTGCAACTGGCAGTTGAACTCAGTTGTCTGCCAAGCTCCGTATGCCGCGGGAACGCCGTCGTAATAGGTGACGTCGCGCCTCTGCTGTACGCCAGGGCCAACATAGCCTCCGGGGCAAGCCTGCGTGCTGTACTCGTATCCGGTAGTGACGACCGGCGGGACGCAGCTCGGATTACCCAGGTAATCGTGCTCCAGATGCGAAGGATAGCTGCAGGGCGGATCATCACTTACGCAGTGTGCAATCCCTGACCCGGCCGTGGTCCAGTGCATACTGCTCTGGCAATTCCGCGGCGTCGATGGTGTCACGCAGTTGCTCAGGCCCACTCCAGCCGCGCAGTCTTTAGCAAACTGGGCGGCACTGCGGACATCACCAGGTTGCTGCGTGATGGCCACCTGCGCCGAAGCTGCTGCGCAGAGGAGAAGACTCAACGCGGCCAGAAACATTTTGGTTCTTGTTTTTTTAGTCATCTTTTTAAGTATTATTGGCCCGGGAAGCCGGGCCTTTAGCCGGTCAGTATCTGCACTCGAGGTTGAAGACAGCCGTCAGGCCAACATTGTTTCCGGACATTTCGTTGCCGTTGTTGTCTCTCAGGCGGATCTTGATGTACCAAGTGGTTGCAGACGCGTTGATCGCGGTCCAGTAAGCGGTCTGCTTTGGTGGCGAGGTAGTTAGGTCCAGCGTTACCTGAGTGACGTCGAACGAGAAATCAGGCGTCCCGCCGGTGTCGCATGCCGGCATGCCCACATACGTGCCGTCCTGGACCAGCATCGAGCTAACGAGCACTTTTTTGCCTAGCAAGTTGAGCAGCTTCACATAACGGCCGTTCCTGCACACCAAGGCTTCGCCATTTGCGACCGATGTCGCCGTTGCTCCTTCGGGAGAGCACGCCGCGCCCGCGGTTGCGCGAATGCCGGTATCGACCTGCCATTTCGTGCCATCGCAGATCATCGCGACCCCTGCCCCGCTGGCGATCGCGCCAACCCGGTCGCAGGCCGAGCCAACTGTCTTGATGTCGGTGACGAGCTGACCACCCTGCAACGTCCCAGTGGCATTCAGGTTCTGGACGTTCGTAAGCGAATTGCCCCCGACGTTCAGGTTCCCGGTCATCGCGACCGAGCCGTCCTTGCGCAGGAACTGTGCAAATCCGGAAGACGAATAGCCAATGCGCGCGCACAAGAGACCGGCAACGGAGCCCAGGGGATTTGGCGCCGTCCACGTGCCGCCAAGACCCGAGATCGTACCCGGCAATGCGCTTTGTGAAGCTCCCCCGTCCGCCCCAATCTCCTTGCTTGCCAGACCGAGCCTCACATGGTCGACCTTGTTCTTGAAGAGCAGCGGCGCGTTGACGCACACCAGCCCGTCCAGATTGCACGTGCTGCCAGGCGTGCTCGGTAACGTGCAGGTCGAAGGATTTGTAAAGATGAACATCCGATAGTCGCCACCCGGCACGAGTGATCTTGCAGTCGTGCCCGCCGGCAGCTTGCCCAGAGAGACCAGCTCGCCAATGGTCGGCTTGACGGCATTGGCCACCGTGACCGTACCAACCGTCATCGGTTGGCCAGATGCCTGAGCGTTAATCTGGCTGTAGTAGCTGGCGATATAGTCGTTCCCGGCCTTGCGGACGACATCCAGACCCGTTGCCGCCGCCACCGCACGCTGGTCCGCCAGACCGTCAACTTTCTTGACCACGTCGCGCGCGCTCAGCAGTGCAAGGACAAGGAGGACCAAGGCCAGTTCGACCAGCAGCCAGCCGCCTTCGCCCTTGCGTGGGCGCCGAAAAATCTGTTTGTTCATGTCCGAAACGTTGGAATGGTTACTTCGGGATGACGAACTTGAGCGTGTTGCTGGTCGCGGCGCAGGCCGTCGACAGTCCGGCCATGTCCGTGCCGACGTCAGCTGCCTTCACAACTGTCGATCCCACGGTGATCTTGCGCATGACCGTTGCCAGTTTCACGGCGACCGCATTGCACATGGTCTTGGGATAGTTCGTGCTCGTGCATTCGAGACCGTCTTTCGTCGCAGTGACATCAACCGCGGCGCAGGTCACAGTGCCTTTCGCCTTGTTAATGATGCTGGTACCGGACAACATCGTGGTCGGGAAAATGTCCAGACCTTTCATGGTCGTATGCGTCACGCCGGTATAGTCCGGCTCCAGGGCATACTTGTCCTGCGAATTCGTCGCGATTGCGGTCCACAGGTCGACCTCGGCCTTGGCAAGATCCTTGTCGCGGCTATCCATAAAGCGGTTGAACATCGGGACCATGATCAACGCGACCAGAACGAGCACCATGCCCAGCTCCAGGACGGTGAAACCTTTTTGATAACGGGATTTTTGAACGTACATTTGAGCCTCGTGTGAGTGTGATATAAAGATATTACAGTATTTTGTATTACTTTGCAGCAGCTTTTACAGATGTCTGTTCTGCATCTTCGGTTGCTCGATCGGCCACTATCCCGCCGACAGCGGTAAACCCGCCGTAGAACACGAGTAGCACTGCAATCGTGGCCAGGGTCGAGGCGAACGATAACCAGACTGCGTTCTTCTCGATCCGATCCGAGACGTGCTGCAGGCCGTCTGTGCCCAGCTGGATCAAGCCTTGAGCGAAGACGCCATTCGAATTGCTGACCCGTGCATTGCCTCGCTCCGCGTACGCGACGAGGCGCAGGTGCAGTTCGGGCGCGAGAAGGCCGGTATCAAAGGCGTACGCGTAATCGCCAGGCTTTTCCTCCAGACGTTCAAGCGTCTCTTCGATATGGCCGGCCATCCAGGGCGTCGCACGCTCCTTCAGCTCCTCCAGTGCAGCCATCACGGGAGTCTTGTTCCCCATGTACTCTGCCATAGCCGTCAGGAACCCGGCGGCGGCGACGTCACGATAGATCGAGTACGGAAGATGGTTGTCCAGGCGTGCACGCAGCGGCCCGCGCCAGTTCCGGAAGGACTGGACCATCCAAAAGGCAGCGGCAATCCCGGCGCCGGCGAGCAGATACCAGAACGTCCGGAGAACGTAGCAAATCCAGTAAAACGCCTCTCCAAAGAAGCCCCATTCCGAATGGGGTAGAAGCTCTTCGTACAGCGGCATCTGGAACGACACCAGAAGCGGCAGCAGGATGACGACAGGCAACGCGATGGCCGGACCGCTCAATGACTTCCACAGGATCTTGTTCATCCCGCGGCGCCGCTTGATCGAGGCTGCCAGATCGCGAAGCATACGGGCGCGTTCGAGGTCGCCGTCGGCCTGATCAACGGTCGTGAGCGACATGGCATCTTCGTCCGGAGCGACGTCGCCGATAATCTCAACGAGTGGCAATCCGATACGGGATCTCATGTCCTCGTAAAGATCTGCCTGCGCATCCCATCCTTGCTCTACGCAAAATTCCTTGCGCCGCGAGAGAAAGGTGTAGAGGCTCTCGCTCGCCTCGAATGCATCTGCCAAGTCCTGATAGAACTCTTCCCGATTGCCGGCGAATTTTGACTTGACGCTCATGCTGCTTTATTCCAGGTAGTCGTGGTCGGGTGCTGGAAGCTCTCGACGGGGAAGGTGTCGAAGTTGCCGAAGCGCTCGCATGTCCGGTAGTCGATCTTGCCGTCCAGTGCATCTTTCAGGGCATGCAGGAAGACAGGCTTGCCGTCCATGTTGTCCGTGTCAAACTGCCCGTCGCTGAACGATCGCCAGATCGCACGCGCTCCGAAGTCATCGCCGCTGCGCATGCTCTGCAGGAAGTCTTCATGTGCGATCGGGTCGAACATTTCTGCGACAACTTTCTGTCCGTGCACACCCTTGCCACGGCAATTCGGGCAAGGCTGTCCGTTCACAAAACCACCTTTCAGGCGCATGTTGGTCGTGCTGACCCCGAAGCGCTCGCCGATTCGGCGCACCCTGTTTTTTACCGGCAGCGGTGCCTGGTCGACCGTGGTTGCACAGTGCTGGCACAGAAGCGGCACCAGATGCTGGTAGATGCCCAGCGCGAAGATCCCATCCGACGTCAGGGCGCGCATGCTCAAGCCGATTTCCGGATCGGTCAGGCGTTCGAAAATGCCCATGAAGCTGTTGCCGTGAATCGTCGCGGTGCCCAGGCAGCCGACTCGGGCGGCGGTAACCGCCGTCATTCCGGATGCCCAGTTGCGGATCTCGCCGGCCGACAGCACGTCCAGGTTCCCGCGCAGCCACGACTCGACCGCTTGCGTATAGAGCTTCGCGCTCTCCTCTGGATCACCGGGCACTGCCTTGATGGTGGCATGGGACGCACCCTGAATCTTGAATTCGACCGGGTCGTCCAGCGTGACCACCTTGAGCTGTTCCCGGTTTTCCAGATTGTTCAGCACGACCTCGACAAGTGTCGTCTTGGCCGAATTCGGAATGCCGGCGACGATGATCAGTCCGCGCATCCCGCGCGCGGCGCGCTCGATCATCGAGATCTGCGAGGGCGTATAGCCCATGTTGCGAAGCGAATAGCGCGGCGCCGCCGACTTCTCCGTCTCGAGGCGGAAACGTGCGATGAAATCGAAGCCGTCGTTGACCGGGTTGACCTGGCAGCGCAGCAGGAGCTTCTTGTCGCCCAGATCATAGGTGGCGGTACAGGACGAGTAAGAACGTTCGTTGAAGCTGGACGTATTGTTCGAGTCCTTGTCGATCAGCTTGTCGTAAACGTGGGCGATCACCTCCTTGGCCGATTCGCCAAGAATCTGTCCCTCGCGACCATTAGCCATCGGTTCCAGCTTTCCGTCGATACGGAAACGCAGGTGCGCGACGTCACCACGCTTCTGTACGTGAAGGTCGGTTGCGCGTTCGCGCATTCCATATTCGAGCCAGCTCGCGAACTCGGCGGCAAAACGGGTTTGCGAGGTGGCGATCGTTTCACCCGAGGCCGCGGCCGACTTCTTGCGCGCGCGCGCGCCGTGGACGATTTCTGCGGTTGCCCACATCGTCCTCTCGCGTTCGAACTTGGTGCCGATCTGTTCCCGGATGTCCCCGAATATGCGCTTGGCCTGTTTCGTCTGGTAGATCTCGACGCTAATCAGGATCGTGACCATTTTCCCGTGCATCAAGACAACGACGTGCTTGTCGTCAGCAGCCTTCAGGCGAACCGTTGCCTCCTTTCCAGTACCGCTGATAACGGCGTCGGCCGGCGGCATGTCCTCCGGCTTGCGGCAGACCGGAAGAGACTCCGGTACCGGTGCCGGTGCGTCGGATTCGGCGGAAGCGCTTGCCGCGCTCGGCTTGCCCTTCACTTTGCGGCCCAAGCCAAATCGTGCAAAGAAATCCTTCATCTGTTCCTCCCTTTAGCAATCCGGCGAGCCGGAAATCGAGGCACCGATCGACACGGTCTTGCAAACGTCCTTCTGTTTCTTCCCGATCGCGCGCTTGACGACTTTCACTCGTGGATATGCGATCGATTCGATCTGCCAACCGTCGAAGATCGTATCGCCGCGGCGCCGGCTGATTGCCGAAGTCTGCTTTTGGAAATCGGCTTCGAGACTGTGCTCGGCACCGTGAATCGCATTTAGAAAGATCTCCGGTGCCTGCGGTACGGGCGCTGCGACTTTTTGCGCTGTCCCAGGTGCCGCTGCGCCTTGCTGGATAGCCGGTACCGGAGCACCGCCAGCGGTAGCAGAGACGCCCGCCTTTGCTCGCTTCTGCTCAGCCAGCTCAGTCTCCGTCTTGGCGATCGCGAGATCGGCTTTCAACGCGAGATAACGCGAGTTCTTTTCCGCCAGCTCGGCGAAGGTGACCGCAGATGCATTCGCGCCCATGGCCATGGCGAGGGCGGCGAGGAAAAGCTTAGTTTTTGACATAGAACGTCCCTTTGATCATGAATTTGGTAGTCAGCGCGTCTTGGACCGAAGTCATCGACATCTCGTCGATTGCGAGGTTTTCGGGCAGGGTCAGCAAGGTTTCCTTCATGAGCCCAACCGGACCGGAGATGGTCACTTTTCCGCTCAACAGGTGAAGGTTTGCGGGTACGCCGTCGGTATTGCCGTGCACTTTGACCTGCTCGGGCTTATAGCTGACCCCAGCTTCGCCAATCAGGTCTTTCTCGAATGTCCGTCGCTGTGCCTGAGAAGTCAGCTCGATCTCGAATGGCTCCTTACGTGGAAGCGTGGCAAACCCCATCGCCGAGCCTTTGGCGGCAAACGGCCGGGTAGCGCGTGCCTTGTCCAGGCCCACTGAAGGCGGCGCCAACTCGAAGCGAGTTCCTTCGGGAAGCTGGCGGATGAGCATGTCGTTCGTACCACCAAGGCGCACCCAGTCCTCAGTACAACCGGTGCGGTTGCACTCGATTTTGTCGATAGCCCAACCCTCAACCGCAGTTGTACGACCGTTAAGCGGGGTCCAGAATGCTTGATAGGCGTCCGCCCCAGGCAAGGACGCTGCAGACAGTGCGAGCCGGACGCTTTGCTTATATTCCGCCACCGGATCGACCTGCTTTTCCTGCGCGGCTTCCTCCTCCAGCCGCTGAGTTTCGAGGTAATCCCACACGTTGAATGCGGCGACCGCCAGAAGCGCAAACCCGATAGCCGCGCGCTTCCCACTTGGGCTCTTCACGACCGACTTCGTCATCGTGGCCTGCGCCGCGAATTCACCGATCAGCTGCTCGATCGTCCATTCCGTCGCGCCAGGAAAGTCAGGGTGTGAACCGTACTCGGCATACGCGCCGTGGCCTTCCTGCCGCAGACTCTCCACGCGCTCACGAACGTGCGTTGCACCGATCACTAGATCGAGGTACGGGACACCATCGACCAAAGCAATGAGGCCGTAACGCGTGTGCTTTTCGTCGATCGGAAGCAACAACAGGGCATTGCGATCCCCGCCAGCTTGACACGCAAAGAGTGCCGCCGCGGACAGAACAGGCGTCTTTTTCCCTTGAACGGGTGCGCCTTTTCGCTGTGCAGCCACGCCATAGCGCAGATTCGATCCGCTGCCCCAGCGAATGTGATGCGTTGCCTTATGACGTCGTACAAGGGCCGCGAGCTGCTTCTTCTCGCCTTTTTCCTCGATGTGCTTCCAGACCAGACCAAAGGCGACTTTTACGCCCTTGGACTCCACATATACAGTCATTTGGGTCCCGTTCAGTAAGCCGAGCCGACGATAGTTGGCGTAATTAGAATGAAGAGACGTTCGCTCTGGCTTTCACCTTTGAAAGAGCCACCCAAGGCAAACGTGACGTCTCGGCCGAGCTTGCGCCGGGTATAAGCTTCAAGGGTGCGCTCATAGCCCGTAATGAGGGTAGGCACGCCAGGCGTCAGGAAGGTCTCCTCCGAAAACTCGAAGCTTTTCGTTTCCGGCCCTTCAATCGTCACCTGGTTCGCGCCCACGCCACTTGTGAGCGGCACGATGTCACTGAGGTCGACAATACCGAAGTTGAACAGCAGCGAAATCTGATTGCTGTCCGAAATAAACGGCGCCATCTTCAGGTCGACGCCGGCCGTTACCGTTCCCGGTTCCAGGCCGGGCGTCCCGCCTGACTGTCCGTTCACGCCAGCTGGGGCCGGCGTCGTGCGAGCGATATAGACGTTTTGCGCGAGCGATTGGACTGTCGTGACAGAGCGATTGCGCGTGCGGATGTCGTTCTTGTAGATCGTGGCTGTCTTTCCGTGCTCGTTCAGCAGGGAAATGAACGCCTTGGTGCTGTCGAAGCGCCCGACGCTTCCAGTGCCGCTCAGCAGCTCAATACCGATCCCGCCTGCGGCCGAACCTACGAGCGACTTCGGCGAAGTCAGCGTGGCGCCGACCTTGTTGAGGTTGTTGAACACGGTCTGCCAGTCAATCCCCGACTGGTCGGTCTCGTTCATTCGGAAGGAAATCACTTCTACGTGGAATACAGCCTGACGTGTCAGGACCTCATTCTCGCGCTCGACAATCTTGGCTGCGGCTTCTGCACCTTCCGGCGTGTCGATCACCACGATCGTCCCCGTCGCGTCCGAAGCAGTCACCTTGCCCTCCTTCGAAAGCACTTTGGAAATCGCTTCCACTGTGGACGCCAGCGGGTTCATTTTGGCGGTCTTGCCGACTTTGGCCGTCGAAGTGAAGCCCGTCGAGATGGTTCCGCCCGAGCCGGTCGAGGAGGAACTTGCCTGACTTTGCCCGTTCTTCCCGAGGGAGAATTCGAAGTCGGCACCGCCGGGTTGGACCATCAGGGTCAGGTGTTTCGTCACGAAGCGCTGAATAATGGCAGTGCCGTCGCTGCGCAGCTCCCAGTTCAAGCCTTGTTCGCGGCAAACCTGATCGAGGATCTCCTCGCCCGTTGCAGACGCGTTCAGTACGACCGGCCTCGCGTCAGCCGATGTGCCGACATCAGGCGCGATACGCACTGGAATGCCCGTGATCGACGCGATCCGCGAGACAGCCTGCGACAACGACATCGGCGTCGTGGGGTAATAAAATCCGTATCGCCGCTTGAAATTTTCCGGAAGGACCGTCTTCGCACGGAATGGAATGGATTTAGAACCGAAGTATGGCTTGTTCACCTTCGTGGTTGCCTTCGCCTTCTCCTTATCTGGAGCCAGGCCGGCTTGCTGTTTGATAGCTTCGACATTTCGCAGATAGGCTGCGGTCGTTCCTTCGGTCCGCTGCGTCTGTGGCGATTCGCACCCGGTGATCGCGACCGCAGCCGCAAGCGTTAAAGTAATATTTTTATACATGTTAAGGTCCAAAACGTTGTGGTCTAGCGTTCGCACTCAAGGCCGTCGCCGATTCTGCGAACGACACGCACGACGTTATTGCTATGGAAGCAGCCTTTCGGTGGATAGTCCGAGCCGTCAAAAGAATCCAGCACGCGATCTACTGCTTCTTCGAACGTGCCGACAAATGGCGCGTTGGAATCACTGGCTTCTACCTTGAACTCACGTGGCAGCTCCCACACAACTTGCCACCGTGGATTCGCCTGCTTTGACCAACGATCCAGCGTGCCGTAGATCGTGCGGTCTTCAATCCGGACGTCCCAGGCTTGCTTGGCTGGTCCTACTGGGGCAGCTGCGGTAGTGGCTGCAGTAACGGGAAGCTGCGGCGGTGCCGCTGTTTTTGATTGCTCGGCGGTTTTGGCCGCCTTCGCCGCCTCGTCAATCAGTATCACCCCTGCATTTGCGAGGTTGTGTAAAGCCAGCAAAGCCAGCAGAAGACGTTTCATTGGCGTTCCTATCTAATCGAGATTTCTGACGTCAGAAGCGGCGTCGTTTGAACAAAGTAGCAATAATTAATACTGAAATATCTTTATATCATTATGATACAAGGAAATAGCATAGTCAAACGGTTTTTCCATAAGGCACTACTCTATTTCCAACGTCAGAAATTCAGTGGGTCGAACCTGGGACCTGCTGCGCTGCGAGCTTAAGCTTCATCATGCGCTCACGCATGACTGCCGAAGGAAGCGCGGCGATTTCTTCGTCCGACATGTCTTCCGCAGCTCGAACTTCGGTCCTGTTGTGAGACGACTCGACTACCTGCTTCTGGACCGCAGCAGCCGCGCGGCTGGCAGCGACCGAAACACCTGCCGACGGTGTAAATCGTCCTTCGGCTACTGCCTTGAGCAGACCGCGAGCGAACGGGACAATTCCCACTCGCAGGGTGTTTTGCAGACGTGCCCCTTCTGCTTCGTCGAGGATTGCCTGCCGATGAGCAGGCGGACATTCGACCATCAGCTTGACCAGGGCTTCGGTCTCGATGGGTAGACCCTTCGGATAAATCAGGGTTTCCAAGCCGTCAAGGCGAATACCACCACCACGCTGGTCCTCGAGATCGTCCGAGGCCTGTGCGACCATCTGTGGTTGTAGTTTTTGGTTGTTATCTGGGCAAAGCGTAGTCTTTGTATAAGCGGCGTGAACTTTTCCTACTTCCAGGGCCTGATCTTTTGCGACTTCCGGGGATGAGGAAACTGCCGTTCCAGGAGATGAGCTTTCTGCATCTGCAGCAGATGCAGAAAGTGGATTTGCAGGAAATGAGGTTTTCTCATTTACAGGGGATGCGGTTTTATGATTCCCAGCGTTTTTCTCGTTCTTCTGGGGCAAAACAGGCGGTTTCAGGGCCGGTTTGATGGTGTTTTGCGCTCCGGCTGGCCCTGGTTGAGGTGTAACAGGCCGGGCCTGAGTGCTTACCAAAGTGTCAAGAGCCGCATCTACTTTGGCATGATTGCGGTAATAGAAAGTCAAGCCGGCGCGGCGATCTGTGTAGCAGCAATAGAACTTGCCGTCGAACTGGTCCGCCGAGGCTTGCCAGTCGCTTTTCGATTTATGCCGAACCCCGATGCGGTCGAATGCGCCGCGGAACTCGGACAGCGTAAAGCCTAACTCCTCCGTCCAGCTCTCCCCTTCCCGGTACATCGGGTGCCCGGGAGCCGCGTCCTGGAACTTGTAGAAGCCCTCTGGATAGCGCTCGAACCAATAATCGAGTTGCTGCATCAGGATGCAGCCGGTGACTGAGCCGGCCAGTGGCATGATTTCCTTAACATAAGGAATCGTGCTACGTGTAAGAGAGAGAATGCGGTTTCTCATCGCGCCAACTCCGGCCATGCCTGATGTGGCTTACGATCGAACTTGCAGACGTGCACAATGTGCACGGGTGTTGATTTTTGTACCATTGTCTTCCTTTTCTTCTTGCAAACGGGAAGGCAACGGACTAGAATTGGTTCCAACAGGGCGAAACTAACCCTGGACCATCGAATCCATTGCTTCACCAGACTCAGCGTTCTTCCCCAAGAACTAAGTCATATTTTTCAAAAAGCCGAGGTTGCCGCCTCGGCTTTTTGTCTTTCTAGGCTACATAGCCATAAATTCTTTCTGTTGCCCTGCTCGATGCGTTTGCATGCCGAGCTGGCCTGCGTGCGTACCTTCATGATCATGCTTGGACAGGACTTCGCGTACGAAGTCAGGTGCGACCGCTGCCAGGCGCAACAGCGAAGCTGCGGCGCCCGACGGTTTGTTCTCTTCGCGTTCCCACGAACCATAGGTGCGTGCGGATATGTCGAGCAATGCCGCCAGCTTCTCTACCGACACGCCAGGAAACACGATGCTGCGAATGCGGCGTGCGTTCGGCGTGCCATCCGGATAGCACAATTCGTCCAGATTGGAGATCAACGGGAGCTGTACTTGAGAGGCTATTGTCATTTGGCGTACCTATATGCAACATGTTTGAGTTGAATCTTACATTAAATGTAAAAGGGAGGCCAACTTTTTTCCATTTTATGTAAACGCAGCCTTATTACATGTTCGTAGTCCACAGACTGGGAATGGCGAAGAGCCGGGACCACGCGCGCACTGATTGATGTTGCGCACCAGGGAGATTGGTCTCCCTCGCCCACCAGTCGTTGGCAGGCGCAAGCAACAGTTCAGGCGATCGCGCCAGACTGAGCAGTGCTGGCCACATCAGGAGTTGCTCATAGCAAATCAGTGACGCCACTCGTTTTCCGTTCAGCTCGTGCACTTCGTGCTCGCTCCAGTAGGTGCGCGCACCCGATGCGCTCCATGGCTTCCACATCGAGATCGGTACAGGCACCCTGTCCCGAAACTGCTTGCCGGCGTCGTTACCGATCGAAACGAGGACGTTGTCGTACGCTGTGCCGTCCCCCACTGGCAGGTAGGCACCGATGACGACGGTCTGGCCGCGGTCCTTGAGTGTCCGCGCCACGCCTTGCCACCAATTTTCGTTTACCGGCCAGTCGCCGCCGACCAACTCTGGCAACAGCAGTACCGTTCCAGAGCGGGTCTCTGACCAATCCTCGACGACGCGCTGCAGTTTCATCATTCTCTCGTAGTCACCATCGACCGCATCGCTTTTGCCAAACGCGGTATCGTGCTTTGCCCAACCAGGTAGCGAAGGCTCTGCATAATGGAGATTCGCGAAGACTGCGGCGGCGGCGAGAGGCAGGGCGGCTGGAAGTCGGCCACGGCATTCCGCAAGCAGGGCCAGTCCGACGATCCCAAGGATCAGACCGGTCCATTCAAGTCCGGGGAAATATGCGGCCGCCGAGAGCAGGGGGTTGAAGCCTCCGATTACCCCGACAGGCGGGAGCGAGACGATCGCCAGTATGGCGAGCAGTCGAAGGGGCAGTCGCGTGCGGCCCCATAGCAGACCCCAGACCAGACCCAGCACGCCGCTATAGCCGAGCCACAGGATCATCCCATAGCAGAAGGATTCCACTGGACCGAGATCGGAAAAGAAAACGCCTGCGCCTCTCAGCAGGCCCCGTCCGGCGCCGAGGTAGTAACAGAACGCAGCGGCAAACGCTGCAGATCTCGAACTTGAGCGTGACCAGACGAGCACGAGGAGGGGAGTCAGCAACAGTCCGAGAAGGTTGCCGCTCCACGAAAGCACGCCAATGAGAAGCCCGGCGATTGCCGGGCCAAGCCATGCGAAGGAGGTCGGATGGTTGCTGCTGCTGAGGAGCATAGGTTACGGATGCGGTACGGGGACGATGCTCAGGCGGACATCAAAGCCCGCTGCGCGGAGATCTTCGACGACGTCGGTGGCCAGGCGCTCGCCGAGCTGCATCCGGCCTAGCAGGTACTTATCGATGATCTGGAGGAGGGCGGGCGAACTCGGACCAGCAGGGGCCGGCATCGCCTGCGCTGAACCGCGCGCCTGCAGCGCGGCAGTAGCAGCGCTCAGTTCCGCTTTCAGCGTTTCCACCGTCGACCGCAGCTCGGTGTTCTCGGCCAGCAGCATTTCGCAGCGTTCGTCGAGAGCATTTCGCTCGATGAGCAGTTCGTTGGTGTGCTGATGCGTTTCGACTGCGTCGACCAGGTCTTCCTGCGCACCAGCTGCTTGGGGAGCAGTCGGCGACTCTTCCCGGGATTCGCCATGCGGGGCAGGGAACGGATGCACGACAGCGGCAGGAGCGAGCGCGGTGCTCGCCGGCAGCGAAGCGACCGAGCTGCTGTCGCTGACTTCGACATTCACCAGCCGTGCCAGGAGACGCGCGTTCAGGTCGTCGTTCACTGTCGTAACGGAGCACGCAGTCCACCCGGCCTTTTGCATCAGGTAGTTCAGGTTGGAGAAATGGTCCATCTCCTGACCGTAGACCGTCAAGGCCTCGACCGTACCCGAGAGATGGTCGAGCTCGATCGCGCAGGGCGCGACACCCTGCGCGGTGCCAGCCATGACGAAGCGCGTGCCGCGGTTGGGGTCTTCGTGGTACTCGCACTGCTCCGCATACAGCACGAATTCGGCAATACTGCACGGCGATCCGCCGAGCATGGTCAGGCGCGCGGTTGCGCCCTCTGGAAGGGTAGCTTGATGCATGGTTTTCCTTGTTGTGGGGATTATTTGATACGCCAACCTGTGGTCAGCTTTGTTTTTGGGTCGTACGGAACACAGTAGGTTGCGTTGGCTTCCTTGCGTGTCTGGAAATTCGACGGGCAGTCCAGCATTGTCTGCACCGGGTTCAGCCCTGCGAACTCTTTTGCAGCGATGCCTTGTGGCGAGCGCGCCCAGGCTGCATCGAGCGTGCCGGCATTGGTTCCGGCCTTCTCTCCGATCTTGTAAGAGACGGCCACGATTCCGAGTAGCACCGTAATGCTCGCAAGCGCAGCAGCGGCCATATAGGAGTACGCACGGCGCTTGGGCATCTGGCCGCCGCTGTTGGCGCCGATCCGCTTGCCCGCCTCGATCGCATCAGCTGCTGCCTTCGCCACGGTATCGGCGAGGTTGGACCGGACCATGCGCTCCGCAGCTTGCGCTGTCGCGTCGAGCGCGAGCTTGTGGTCCGCGAGGAGCTGGCGGGCCTGTTCGACGATCTCTTTCGGGATGTCGCGGTAGAGAATTTCGTAGTGGCCGTATGCGAGCAGGAACGTCCACATTGCGTCATGCTCGGAAATTCCGAGCAGGTCCCTGATCTTGTAGAACTTGCTGATTTCTTCGGTGGTGGGATCGCGGCCGATCAGGGTCTTCAGCGCGAGATCCATCGGTTTTGCGTTTGAAAAATCGGTCATCTAGTAGTCCAGGTTGAGAGCGTCGTCGAGGGCCTCGAGCATGTTGTCGCGCCACTGTGCGACGACCAGCTTTGCGTAGGAGAAATTGCTTGGTTGGTTGCCGCGCTGGTCAAGGAAGTCCGAGAACGACAGATTGGACTCGCGAACAACATTCATGATCGAGCTGGTCATGGCTGGGAACAGGAGCACCCGGTCGTCGTACTCGATCCCGTAAGCCGAATCGAAATGTTCGAACTGTCGGGCCTTTCCAAAGGCTAGGTTTTTCACGGGAGTGACGTTCGGGAAAGTACCCGCCAGCTTGCCGAACATATGGAGACCGTCGGGAAGCGTGTTCATGACGAACACCACGCGCACTTCAAATCCGTACGCTTGCACCAGGTGAACGAAGCGCTCGAAAAACAGCATGGCTCGATCCGAAATCGCGTCTGGAAGATTGGTCACGACGTGCCCACTGACCAGCACGCCATCGTCATCGGGCGTGCACAGGTAGTCTGAGAACTCTGGCCATCCATCTTCACGAAGGTCGAAACGCCGGCATGGCAATACCGTGTGCGCTTGTTCGCTGTCTGCCGCCTGCGAGTCAAACACCGCAGCGACGTCGGGAGTTCGATGGTCGCCTTCGGCCACGGTCACCGGGATCTGTTTGGAAAGCAGCCAGTCGATCAGGGACTTCGCGAATACCGACTTTCCACATGCCCCCTTGTTGCCAGCTACCAGCCATACGACCCTATCCATTTGTTGCCTGTCCATGCGATTTTTTAAGGTCCTCTGTAAGTGATTTAAGTATATCACTCGCAAGCTGCCGAGGGAGAGCGGCAACGATCTTGTTGATCGCGTCCTTCGCGAATTTGCGCGCCTTACCTTGGGACGACTTCGGGATGTCGTAATCGCTTCCACCTGCAGCGATTTTGCCCAGACGCTTCAGGACATAGGGAAGCTCGGCTTTTGCCACCGCTTCGAACGTAGGTTTCGCGTATCGCCTGGAGACAGGGCCGGACATCGCACCGTTGCCAATCCGCAACTCGGTCACGGCCATGCACCATGCGTTGGGTCCGCACTGCAGGTACGAAATCACAAGGGAGTAATTTCGATCGACGCGGTGCGCGATTTCAGCACAGAGGCGCGCCGGGAATACGCCGTGCTCATTGGGAGCAGCAAATACAGTAGTAGCCAGATCCTCAATTTTCGCGCACCAGCCGCTATCGCTACCCGGCGTAGCGACAATGGTCCGGTAGCCCCCGATCTTTCCGCCCATGAAAGCGTGCGTTGCCTTGCCGTGCTCGTAATACACCACGGGAGAGCCTTTTTCGTGAACGGTAGGAGGGGGCTGGTAGATCATTGTTTTTCCAACGTCAGAAAGATTACAGCGAGAGCAGCGGTGCAACGACGCTGTTGAGGGTATTGTGGTTTTCGCGGAGCCAGGTAATCAATTCCATGTTCTCGCTCGGAGTCAGGCCGTGCGGCGACTTGCTGCAGTCGGCCACCGGCATGACCGCCTGCGAGAATGGCATTACAACGTCGGTCTGGCCCGTGCTGTCGCCAAGCAGCTTGTCGACCGTGCGCTCGTGCAGCTCGGTGAGGTCGATCGTCACGCCGCCGGTCTTTTCGAACTGCTTCTTGGTGTGGCTTCCGTCCCAACGGATGAACTTGTCGGTGTCGCCGAACATCAGGTTCTTCACCGCCACCTTGAACTTGAGCGCGTCACCGATGATGCCCAGCGCCTGGTTCAGCAGGTTGACGCTGTCGGCTTGACGGTTCATGACCCAGAACAGACCGAGCGGGCGGCCCAGCATCTGCATGTTTTGCACGAAGGCCGCAGCCTCTTTCTTCATCGTGTCGCCGATGCCAGCCGGCATGGAGACGACGATGATCGCAGTCGGGTTGGCCACGATGAAGTCCAGCATATCCATCCAGCCGGTATGAAGCCGCAGATTCGCTTTGAGCGTCGGGATAGCGCCCGAGAACATGCGATCGACGTCCGGGTTGCGGGTGTCGCCGTCAACTGCCGCGACATGCTGCTTTTTGACGAGGAGCCAGTCGAGCAGGGAGCAGGAAGTCCAGCTCTTGCCGACGCCGCCCTTGTCGCCGTCTACGAAAATAATTGCGCCTGCTGGGGTAGCGCCGGTGTCTTGCTTCGTCATTTCTTCACTTCCTTGTAATAACTCCGAAGTTTCGGAGGATCTGGTTTCACGTACAAACTTTGCTTGCTCGTTGAGCTGTCTTGCTAGGGTTCGGACACGGCTCTTCAATCGCGTCGAATCGCTCCGCTTTGGTTGTTGTTCCGAAACATCGGGGACGCTGCAAGTTTGGTGATCCGCGACGAGGAATGCTCGCCAGGTTCTCCGATGCACTCGCGCATCAAGCCCTTCAGTTCAGCGATCTCAAGACCGTACTCGATATGCAGACCGATCAGCAGTGCATCCGTAATCGGTGCGCCGCCACGAATCCGGCTGATCACTGCGGGCGTGACGCCCAGGCGCCGCGACAACTCGGCGGCGTTCTTTACGCCAAGTCCTGCGATGATGGTGTCTACGAACATCACGCCACTGACGGTCGTTGGGTCGATGTGGAGCAGCTTGCTGCGGAACTTCTCGGGGTCGTTAAACCGTGTCATGGTTGCCTTTTGTTGCCGCTACCGTGTTCGCGGCAGCGGCCTTGTTGTTATTGGAACTCGATGATCTCGACCGGGACGAAGGTCGCGCGGCCACCTACGACGGAGAGGACCATCGGCCCGTCTGCCTGCATACGCTGGTCAGCCGGAAGGCGGAAATAGTCTTTTTTCTGCATCTTGAGTGGTGTAATATTCTGGGTGTTCATTTCTTGCTCTCGTAAAGTGGATTTGAACTCTATGCCCGAGTCGATAGCCGTCGATTTCGGGCATTTACTTTTTTGTCTACAGCTTTCTTTTCCCCCCCCTCCAGAAAATTGAGTAAGTGCAACAAATTATAGGTAGTGTCGCTCAGGCAGTAAAGAACGATTTATTTATATCACTTGAGGCGCGACTTCTGACGTTGGAAGCAAGCATTCACGCAGACGTTCTGCTGCCGTGATCGCTGGCATCGGGTGCGGTCCGCATCCAGAGAGGCCAGCGACACGTACAAACTGGGTGATCCACCGGCCCTCGCGCTGATACAACTCCTTGTCGTGAATTACTTCCACTGTCGCACCAGTTGCCCGAGCACGTGCCACCAGGTCATTAAGTTCGTTTTCGGATGTCATCTTAGTTCCCTGCAAAAGAGACTTCATTATAGGCACATGTGCCTAGTGTGTCAACAAGAAAATTTAGTAGGAACAAGAAAAAATACCTTTCGCATATAGGCACAAGTGCCTATAATAATTGCTTCTTTAGGAGCAATCTCATGCGTAAATCTTCCCGCCTGCCGCTGCCAAAATGGGCGGCGCGCTATACAGCAAACACCAACGTTGGACGCGCCCAGGCTCTTATGGCCTACAGCTCCTATTACTGCTTGGACGGGATTGCAGACGATTGCGATGATCCGGGCATGGAGCGTCTTCCGATGCATCGTGGCCCGATGCTCGCCTACGCTAGCCGCACTGGTACTCGCCGTAATCTGGATGCGATGCGCGCAGCTGGTTGGCGGCTCATCGTGTCCGCGGCCGGAGTGCTGCGGGATGAAGGCCTCCGGTACGCACTAGACAACGGTGCCTGGTCCTATTTCCAACAGGGCCGCAGCTTCGACGAGCGCGCCTTTATGGTTGCGGTTGAAAAGATGGGTGAACGGGCGGACTGGATCGTCTTGCCCGACATCGTAGGCGGCGGTCTGCGCTCCCTGGAGTATTCGCTGGCATGGCTTGAGCGTCTTCGCGGCCTGCCAACGCCTGTCTTGATCGCGGTGCAGAATGGTTGCGAGATCGAGGACGTGCGTTCTCTGCTGTCGCCAGCGGTCGGGATCTTCATCGGCGGTGATACCGCGTGGAAGGAGAAGACCGCTGTCGAGTGGGGAAAAGTTGCCCGCAAGCGTAATTGCTTGCTGCACGTGGGTCGCGTGAACAGCGCGCGCCGTATTGGTATCTGCGCCGCTGCTGGGGCAAGTAGCTTTGATGGTTCGTCGGTGTCGCGTTACGCCAAGACCTTGGCACCGCTCGATAAGGCCAACCGTCAGCCTGATCTGTTTGCTGCGAGCGCGTCGTGGGCCACCGAGCACGCCCCGCACCTCGAGATGCTCTGACAGCATGATGCGCGCCTACCTGGCGCCGTCCTGACAGCCGCCATGAGGCGGCTTTTTTGTCCCTAGAAGTAACCGCGCCGCATCGCCGACCGTGCAGCTCGGGAGAGCCTCACAGCGCGCGCCGCAGACTTGTTGTACCCGCCAGCTCGGCCGCCAACGGCAGCCCTTACGACAGGTTTCGTCACCGCCTCTGGCTGCTTGGGATGGAGTGCCGCCAGGTCCTTATACCGCTGTTGTGCAATCGTATATAGTTCGCGATCGCGCGTAGTCGCCCGCGCGCACTCGGCCTCTAGGAAATCGCCGTACAAGGCCACGGCGCGCACCCTCCAGCTGTCCTGTTCGGCCGTTCCGACACAGGCGTGCCAGTCGTCCGTCATCTGCAGGAGTGCGCGGGTTAGCTCTCTATAGTTGGCGAGCTTCACTGTTCGTCTTTCCCAACGTTGGAAAAAGCCGAGGTGAGCAAATGCCAGCCGATGCCCGGACCGTGGTTCAAGCCCTCGCAGGTTGCGGTCTTGCCCGTATCCATGAGAACCAGTGCGTGCGTGCCCCAGCGGTCCTCTATCTGGCAGAGGACGGTTCCCGCGTTGTGCTCGGCGAACTGGCCGGGACCGTCGACGACTCCGACACGCTGGCCGGCGGCGGGAATGGTAGGGGAAGAAAAGGTCATAGCATCGGTCCTTACTTAACCGCGTTCAGCGGCGATATAAATGTCCATCATCTCGAAACGCCGCGCTCGGGATGCACCAGGCCACTCCTCGCCCATCCCGGATGCGAACACACGGTCTGCGACGCCTCCGCAGCTGATACCGATCGCATTCTGGAAGCTGTACAGTGCATCCCCCAGGTCGTCCGTCGCGACAACTTGGCTGATCAGTTTTTTAGTAATGCGGCTAAAGCGCGCCATATTGTCCTCGCTGAGGGTGTTAGGGATCGCAGGCGAAGATGCGCCCGTCAAGGCGCATCGCGAACAGGCCAACCTGCCCGAAGTATTCGACCAGCGTCCCACCGCCCAGTCCCGGATAGGCCTGCTCGCGAACGAAACCGTTCTCGGCTTTCTGTTCGTCGAGTCGCTGCTCGGTAATCTCGTAATGCATAGCTCAGGCTTATCAGGCTGGTTGGAGAGTGCCGAATCGGCGATTGAAGCGTTCAACGATTTCGCGTACCTCGCTTGCCTTTCGCTGGTAGAACCGTACCGGCGGCGCATCCGTGTATTCCAGAGCGACCGCAAGGCCGCGTTTCGAGTTGTGTCCTGCCAGGTAGAGCCGTTTGATCTGTCCGGCCTTGATCGCCTTGGCGACTTTGTACCAGTCGTTGGTATCGGCCTGCTGTTGGCTGCCCAGGTCCCGGCTTGCCTTGAGGATGCGGTGATGCTCGTCGTAGTCGGCCTTGTCCGCGAAGCCCAAGGCCTGCAGTTCGGCCAGCTGCTGAGCTTCATACATTGCCCATGCTTCGTCGGAGGTTTCAGCACGCGCTTGCAGCTCGTTGAATGACGCCACACCGTAACGATAAGCGGTGGCGTACAGCGGGTCGTAGTGGCTGGTCACGTCACGCACGCCGCCCTGCTGTGCTTCGCGGGTGCCGTCGTGGAACGCCCAGTTGAAGCGGACGCGTTCGCTGAAGATTTGTGTAGTTTGCGACATGATGGAGACCCCTGTTAAAGAGTCTCCATTATAGGCACATGTGCCTATCTCGTCAAGGCTGAGTATAGGTGCCTTGACGGATTCTTTCCCCTCAGGCGGCCAAGCGTCGTTCGAGGTCGCGCATGGTCGCCGGCAGCTCTGCATTGGCCAGCTTGAGAAGCTGTGCCGCAGTGCCGTTCACGCCGTCGCTGGTCTTCTGCATCTTGCCCAGCACGACGCATCGCCGGTCCCACATCAAGGCGCTCTTGCGGGTATCCACTTTCGACAGCGCCTCCAGCCGCTCCCACAGCGCGAGGTCGGGCCGGATCACGCCTTCGTCCAGTCGGCCGTGGTCGACCTGGTGCCCGGTGAACAGCGCATGACGGGCAAACACTGCCAGGCCTTCGAGCCAGACCGCATGGCCGATCACGAAGTGCTCGCGCACCTCAGTCGCGGCGATCTGGCCCGTGACCATCTGTCGCCAGTCAGGGATTCGCTCGGCACATTCGGCGAAGAACTTGAGTACGAACTCCGTGATCTCTTCCAGCTTCGCATCTTCGACCTGTGCGATTGACTTCTCGGTTACGCCGGTCAGCAGGGACAGCGCCTTTTTGAACGCGACGAGGCTCCATAGCTTGTAGGACTTCGCTGCAACGCTGGAATTTTCCATATCGATGCGCGCCGCGATGCCGGGCAGCTTCGCGATTACGTGCAGCACCCAGGTGTTGAATGGGTTGCGGCGGTCGTACAGCGCATTGATAGCGGACGACGGCTTGACCTGCTTGGCATTGATGTAGCAAGCACACCCAAGTTGCGAACGCTCCAGCCCTTGGTCGTAGTAGATCGTCACCGCGACGGTCTCCTTCGCCAGCGCCGGAGCCTTCTTGATGGCCAGCTCGATCCCGCTGCGACGATGCTGGCCGTCGTTGATCAACAGGGTCGCCTCCATCGGAATGTGCAGCAGCCCGATGCTGCCGCTTGCCCCGGTCACGTGTACCGGTTCGAAAGCCATTTCGGCCGAGACGCTGGCGGTAATCGCGGGGAGGACGTAATCGCTTCGGTTGTTCACCAGGTAGTTGCCGATCGCCTCGGCGCGGCGCTCGTTCAGCACGCGCTGGGCGCGCAGGTGCGCGGGAACAGTGTCTTCCTCATCGAAGCGGAACAGGCGGACGAGTGCACCCAGCGGGACCTGCGCAACGTAGTAGGCGCGTTCGGCCTGCGTCCCGGCCACGGCGGGAAACGTGTAGGTGAACTGGCTGCGTTCGCCCGTCAGCTTTTCGCTCACGGCTTCCATGCGCGCCCTGCGCTCCCCCTGTGCGATCCGCTCCGCGCTCGCTTCGTCCAGCGAGGTGCGCGCACGGGTTTCATAGCGTTCGCGCAGCTCGTCGAGGGACAAGGCGAGATCCTCGAGGAGCCAGCCGATCTGCTCGTCGTCGATCGGACGGCCGCCCCTCCACGACGGGTCCAGGACGCACTTCATGGCGTGTAGCGCATCGCGGTCGAATTTGTCCGCCAGCCACTGGTCGGCGAGGTCGTCGCGCACGTCGCCCTTTTCCAGAGACAGGTCGGAGTTCAGCACACCGAACAGCGGTTTGCGGGAGGTCGCCCGGTTGCGCTCGTTGTACTTGCTCGCCGCGTCACTCGCCTTGAAGGGGGAGGTATGCCGCGAGATGATGAACCCTTTGACGATGTTGGGGGTGTCCGGCAGGTAGGCCGAACCCAGTGCGATGACGTAGTGCTTTTCGATTGCCATGTTGTGTTTCTCGGTTGTTGCGGTCAAGCCTGATTGCGGATCAGGGAGTAGTTGGCTTGTTCCGGGCGCTGATCGGTGAGCGCGCCCGGAGGGACTCAGGCCGGTTGGAAGCGTGGGGTGAGGGAGAAGTAAAACGAACCCATATTGCTGCTGTGCCCCTGCGTGGCGTTCTCCATCGCGCCGTACTTGCGGTAGATGCGTAGGGTGGCCAGCTCGGAGCCGAAGCCGTACAAGGTGCCGCCGATTTCTTCGACGCGTACCGGCTCGCCGGCGTATGCGGTCCAGTCCCGCTGTGTTCGTGCGATCTGTTCAGGAGTTGCCATGGTCGTGTTCCTCGGTCTTTGCTCGGTGACGCGCCTGCCGTAGCAGGCGCCGATAGGGTTAATGGTGTTTGGCAGCAGCGCGTGTCCGGAGCCGCTCGATGGTGGCCGCGCAAGCCTTGCGACGTTCCTCGGTCTGGTGGAACGGCACCGGGTACAGTTCCAGACGGCCCGTGTCATGCATGCGCATCATCGTCAACAGGTAGGTTGCGGTCCCTGGCCACCCACAGCGGTTCCAGTAGGCCCGCAGCTCGCGGCGCACACCGTCCGGGTATGTCGCGAGCTTCGCGCGCGCCCTGATCCAGTCTCGCGCCCGACGGGCACGCTCGCTCACCTCTCGGCGTTCCCAGCCGACGCGGCGCATGGTCATCTCGGTGTCGACGTCATGCTGCTCGGCCGCGATCTGCTCGGCGAACAGCGGATAGCGTTCCTGCTCCTTCCTGTTCTTCCGCGCGAACGCCTGACGCTTGCGTTCGGTGTCGCGGAATTCGTAATGGCCTGCCCTGTCGAATCGCATCCTTGTTCCCCCTTCCCTACATTTCCCAGACCTGCTTGACCACACCCGTGTACATGTACGACCAGCTGAGTTTTTGCCTTGCTTCCGCTTCGTCAGCAGCCTCGACTTCCGGGTACTCCCTCCGGCCTTCGGTGCGGTAGGGTTTGTCCAGGTCGGCCATGACAACTTCGCCGTAGAATTTTTTCATCACGTGCCCCTTTCTTATTCGTCGCAGGAACGTTCCAGGCGGGCCATGTCGTCCGCGTCCTTGTAGACCACCGAACGGTCGAAGCCGCGCTTGGTGGCCCACTGGCACAGTTCGCGGTGAGCGGCGCGCGCTACACGGCGCCTGTGCCCTGGATGGCAGCTGTTCACACGCTGGATATATCGTTCTTGAGCTTGAATCAGAGTCATGGTGTACCTCGTTTGCTAGAGTCACCATTATAGGCACATGTGCCTATAGTGTCAAGAAAAAAGTTTCTTTTGTTAAAGCATCTGCTGTGTAAGCGGGGCGCCCTGCGAGGCAGGACGAGAGGCGTTACGCAAAGAGTGCGAGTTGCGGCGACGCGGGCCGGACGGCCTTTAAACGCGCCTCAGGACCGGGTGCGCGCGCGATCGAAACCACCGTGTGATTTCCAACGTTGGAAGCGATATGAGCGTGCACGGCTTTGCAGATCGCTTCGTGAAGTGGATAGTCGATGCTCTGCCCGATCTGTTCGCCGCATATCTCGCCGGACACCGAGTGGAAGTCGAAATCGGCCGGGATGCCGTTCAGGTGCTGTAACAGTTCCAGGCTAGGGAAAAGATAGCGGCCATCGGGCATGGCGATGAAAACCGAATCCTTGGCTTGTCGCATCTGCGACTTCAAGATCGTCGGTGCGCACGCCGACGCAGGCGTGATGAGGCGTGCGCGGCCAGTCGAGATACCGTCGATGAGCGAGCTGGTGTGGCTTACGTCGCGGCACTGGGAGAGGAATGGCTCGATCTCGCTCCAGAGCGGTCCTACGCGCGCGCCGGTAGGCTGGGGCATCTCGAAGCCTGGGTAGACGGAAGCTACCAGGTACATCCGTTCCCGGCGCGTCTTGCCTCCGTACTCGTCCGCACGGAAAACGCCTTCGGTGACGTCATAGCCCCATTTGCGCAGCTTGGTGCGCAGGAGGTTGCCTTCGGGGGACTTCGCAAAGCCGGGAACCTGTTCAAGGATCACACACGCCGGGTTTGTGGTCTCGATCATCCGGAGCGCATCGAAGACCAAGTCGGACGACGTAGTGAGGTCATCGACAGCGCGCTGCTTGAGACTCGACGCCTTGACCGTGGAGAATTCGTCGCACTGCAGCGAGATATGGGCGACGGCGATTTGCGGACCACCTTCCATGACGGAAGCCACGCGTCGCCAATCGATCGTCGAAATGTCTTCGTTGAAGACATAGCGCGGCTGGGCGTTGGCCAGCACGGTCAGCATGCCGGTTTCGGTCAGGTCGCGCCCGTCGCGGGCTTCCTGCGGACGGTACTCCAGTACGGCCTGTATCGAAAATCCGGTATCGCGAAGGCAGCGTACGTCGACGCCACTTGTCATTGCCACCAGGGCGGCAAACGGATCACTTGCTTTCGACAGGTTGCGGCGGATCGCGAAGGTACGGTTCGCCAGCGGGCGAATCAGGATCTCGCCATGACGCATCGTGAAGTGGAGCCGCTCCGTATAGCCCGGCAGTGCCGCGTCGAGCACGCTTTGCGAACCGATTTCCACGACCGTCTCGAACGGATTATTGCGGCGGGTCTTGTACTGCCGCTGGTAGACCTTCTGGGGACCGTCGGGGTCAAAGGTCAGCCGGATGCCTTCCATTTGCGGAAGAACTTCTACAGCATGCCGCCGGCCAGCCTCGAACCCCATCATCGGGAGGAAGTTGGTGGACAGACGCACTTTGCGATGTTCGCCATTGCGAACCAGCCCGAGTTCCTTGGTGATGACTTGGGGCACGAAGGCCGAAGCGGTGACAGATGCGGTAGTGTTCATGGCGGTTCCAGCAGTGCGTTGATGAGCTTCCATTATAGGCACTTGTGCCTATCAGGTCAACAATTAAAGTTTCTTTTATTAAACGAAAACACTTGCACTAATAGGCACAAGTGCCTATAATGGAGCCATGTCAACACAGGAGGTTCTTATGAAAAACATCGGTCAAATCGGCTTCGACTTCGGCGACAGCAAGCCAGCGTTCCGTGCCGAACCCGTCGGCACGTGGAAGGAAATTGCTCTGCCCTTCAAACAACAGTTGAAGCGTTTCGATCTGGCGTTGGCAACCTTGCCTACCCTGGAAGGTCTCCCGCATGCGGTTTTCGAAGACGCGCTGACCGCTGCAATTGCGGAGCATGCGGCCCAGGTGAAGCACTGCAAGTACGATGCCGACGAGCGTACCTACACTCTCTGGACCGCGAAGGTGAAGTACATCGCCGCCGACATCGCCAAGGTGATCGAGCACTGCCGCCAGAACCAGGCACTCTCGGGTAATGGCATCGAATACAAAGTCAAGCCGTTTAACCGCGGTGATCTGATGGCCGGGATGCATGCGAAGGACGTTGGCAGCGTCATTGCCATCATGTGGGCACCGCGCGGTTCCGATACCGAGCCGAGCTACAGCCTTCGATTCGTGCCAGGTCGTGACTCGTTCTTCCGCGATGCCTACGACGATGCCGCAGAATCGGCGCGCATCCCTGAATCCGTCTGGTCGCGTGCTTACGCTGCCCAGACTCTGGCCGAGTCCGGGAACAAGGTCCCGAATGTTCGCACGTTTGTTTTCAGGGGCCGCGAGTACGTCAATACCGGAGGGCTGTACTCAGGAAACTATCGCCAGTGTCAGGCATGGGCGATTACCTCGGCAGCGGACTGGGAAGGTGACACGTTCACGTACAACGAGATGATCAAGGCGTACGACGACGGGCGCCTCCAGCGCGGAGACCATCGGGGCCAGCTCGTGCGTGTTCGGGGTCAGCTTTGCGTTCTCGAGTCGTTCCTGGTGGCGTTTGACGACGACGCAAGCACAGCACACGTGATGTTCCACAGTGGTGACGAGAAGGAGGAAGATGCCGACGACACCGGGGACGATTGGGAGGTCACGGCTGCGAACGAAGAAGAAGAACCCGAGTTTGCCTAAGACACATCGCTGGTGCAGCAGCTGAGCGCTGCACCAGCCGTCCAGAAAGGAACCACATGCCTAACCAAACCCTGACCGTCTACGACCTTCTCATGGCGTGCCCTGATGACCAGGTCAAGCGGTTGCAGATCGCGCACCGCGCAGTCGCAGCAGGCGACTGGAAGGAAGCCGCTCACTCGCTACGCAATGCCGCTAGGGATGGAAATAGCGACTGGCATGACCAGTGCGCCGTTCTTGCCGTCGAGTTTGACGCGAAAGCCGACCCTGCCTAAAGGTTACGCGCCATTGGAACGAAATCGCCGCTGGAGCGTCCAGCGGTCGGGGCGATGACCCTGCCCACGGTGCGAAGCAGATGAAGTTGTTTCGCCCCCAGGAAGCCGTCGAACGGCTTTCCAGAAGCGTACCAAACGCAGTTATCCCGAATGTGGATGTTCTCGGCCAGATCCGCTACCGTCTGGCCCACACTCTCAGCAGCAATTTCCTCAATCGTACGCGCGCGCGGTTCGCCGCCGATGCGTTCCTGCGGTACGGCAACAGCCGCCTGAGCTTGCTCGATTGACGCGTCTTCCGTCACACCAGCTTTTTCGTCTTTCGGTGACGTCGTTGCAACCTTATCCAGGACGTCCGGCGCGCTGACGCTGGCCTGTCCATTGGCCTTGCTGGCCGGCTGCGCCGCCGGGGCAACGGACCTAGCAGTCGGCTTGCGCCCGGTCGGCGCCAGGCTGGTTGAACGACCACGCTGGCTTGAAGCAGCCTCTGGCCTCCCCTCGCCTTCGAAGGCATTCACACGTACCCGATTCGCCGAGCGCTGCGCGACGTGCTCGCTCGCGGCCTGAGCAGCGAACTGCAGGTCCCCTGCCAGGTCCGTATTTGCAATCTCCCGCTGGATCTTCGCCAGCTGTCGGGCGTGCTTCTCATGTTCCGCGCTCAGCTCGGCCTCGGTTTTCAGCTCGAAGTAGTAGGCGCGCAAGGTCTCTGGCGCGATTTCAACTCCGCTTTCGGCCAGCACCCCTGCCATTCGATCGAACGACAAGCCCCGTTTTCGGGCGGCGATGAGCGTTCCGATCAGCTGCCTTACGGCCGCCTTTTTCTGGAAGCGTTCCTCATCCTGGTGGCTAAGCGTCGCGGCGATTAGCTTTTGCCTCGCTAATTCAATCGCATCCTTCTCCACCGCTTCACGTGCACCCATTTCTACCCCTGAATCATCAGCCAGTTTCCCTACAGATTCATCAATGATACCACCACACTGATATAAACAAAGCATCCACTGTCCAGTTGTCGCTAATGCTTACGGGGATGCCCCCGCAGCGCGTACCGAAGCAGACCCTCCCCAGTGCACGAAACCGTACCCGCGAGCGTACACGGCATCGTACACGATTTTTGCCTGCTTGTTCTAGGACAGGATGAGAAGTGTATCCACGCGACAAGTCGCGCGTATCCACCGGCAAAGCTTTCTCGGTGGCCTGCGGCCCCCTTCGCAATCTTTGCCTCTTCTGCCTGCTCAGGGCTACGCCCCGAGACCCGTAGTAAAACGGCCGTTGGCCACGCACACTGCCTGCAGGGCAATGCGCGGATTGTCGATCTCAAATACCTGAAATAAATCTCATATTTTGGAATTCGGTTTAAGAGGGCTAGAGGCCCGCTGAGGCTTTTCTCGCAAGATTGGCTATGAAATGTCGCCAGCGCCTCATGGAGCGCGCTGGCGCCTGCCTGGTGGCCTACGGGCGACATTCCGCACCTGCCGCGGCGGCGACGTCGTGAAAGGTAGGCATATGGCGTGGTGCGAGATGTGAGATGTCGGCATTGACGTTGTACACACATCAGTGTCGACGTGGTGCCGAGCGAAGGCGCAGCGCGGGCACTGGCACCGCGTGGTCGTTAGTGCATGCCGATCGCGGCGAGTACTGCGCGCACGTCCGGGCGCCGGCGCCGTACATCACCAGGTTGAAAGACGGAGCAACATCCAAAATAAAACGGGACGAGTCTTTCGACCTGCCCCGGTTTTTGGCAATGCATAACGCTAGCGGTAATTTAGGAAGACCGGTCCTGCGCTTCCTGCTGCGTGCGCCGCCTCTGCTGCCTTGCTTACGTGCCAGTATGCTGAGAATTTCCTTTGCAGGAACTCTAGCGTTCCGTACGCTTCGCCATTGCCACGTATTTCTTCGCAGTGGTTCGCGAGATGCCCATCTGCTCGCACAGCGCTGCGATCGCAAATTCCTCGATTTCGCGCTCGGTTGGAGGAGCCCCGCTGCCGTCCATCGCTTTGGATATCGCGTCCAATAGAGGTCGCATTAGCTTGAGACCACTTACACCTTCCTCTTTTGCTTTCACGACGCCTAGAAGTATCATCGTTGTAGCGACTCCAAAGGAAGATATCCCGGCCGCCGTTCCCTTATCGAATGCCGCAAGTAAGCTCGTTGTCAGCGATCGCATAGTGCTGTCGGGTAGCTGGAAGTCGCGGTCCATCTCTTGCTTAGTGTGAGAGAGAGGACTGTAATCCATGGCAATTCTTGCCATTTCTGTTCCCATGAGCACAGCCAAGATGACGCCCTCTTGCCCAATCGAGCGCTCGGCAATCAACGCATCAGTTGCGCTCGGATAGTTGTCTCGAATCCGTTCGCGTCCAACGTCGTCTAAGTCAGGCGGGTATTGTCTAGCTAAGATTCGTAGAGCAACCATGACCAGGGAAACAGCGGTTGCGTCCGGCTCGAGTTTGGCCAGATCGTCGATCCGCTCAGTGATCTGATCTTGGAGCGCCGTTGATTTCTCATTTCCTTCCATATCACCCTTCTTGATTGTCTCTACCTTAGCCGCAGTTGCTCCAACACGCGTGATTGACGCTATTTGCGGCTGTGCGCCTGCCTAAGTGCATGCTCCAGGGCGCTGTTGTCAGAATGATTCCTTACTTCGAACAGTAGGCGCGTAAGGGTAAACCGTCAACCCCGTCGGAAGGCGATTTCATCTATTTGAGATTCAGCATGGCGAGACGCCGCTTATACAGCGTCTTCATCCCATCTCGAGATCCTGCACAAATCCGAGTCGCTCCCGTATTTATGGAGCCTTGGTTAGGAGGTTTCCACCAAAGCCTCTAAACCGCGTTATACGACCTACGGAAGTGCGGCCTGACGGAACTCGACGCACCGGGTTCGCTCGGCGCCTGTGAGCTTCTGATGGGTTTCTTGGGCACTCTCTCTAAGTCGGGTACTGCCTTGTGTTTTGCCCCAGCTGTACGGTGTTGCTGGAATAGCTGCAACGAAAAAAAAGTTTCCGCTTTCGGGAGGAATTTACAGGGTCGAACTTCCAACGTCAGAAAAACCACGTCATGGAAACTTTCGGTACGCGCTAAGCAAACGGCATGGTTTTTTGTATTAGAATCCTTTAATTATGGCACCTAAAACAGATACCAAAAAAACCCAGTCGATTCGCATGCGCCTCTCGGACGAGATGAAATCCCAACTGGAGGCAAGAGCGGCAGAGAGGAATCTTTCGATGACGGACTACTTGATCCGTGCCGGGATGAACCGTCCCACACGGCAGAGGGCGGACGTCGATGCGATCAATGAACTGCGGCAGTGCGCCGAAGAGCTCAAAGCAATACACGCGACGATGCAGCAACTACTAGCCTTTGGCAGCGCTGCGCCAATCAGTGCGGGCGCGATGGACGCCCAGATGGCCGCTATCACCGAAGCGATCGGGCGAGTGTGGGTTAGCGCTTCGGGGGCAGCATGATCGTCAAGATTGCCCCGAATCGCAGGGATGGCAAGTCCTCGTTTCAGGACCTGTCGAAATACATCGTTAACGGTATCGAACAGTCGGGCACCCCGCCGACCAAGACGAGCTGGGATAGCTTGACCCAATACATTACCGCGGAGAGCGTACTTAACGCGCTTGGGGAAAACGTCGAGAAAACGATCGGCGTCGAAATCGGCAACGTGATGTCCTTGGCCACGGCCGCAGCGGAGATGTATGCGGTCGCCAACAAGGCGCACCAGGTAAAAAATCCGGTGTACCACTACATCCTGTCGTGGCCCGAACATGAACGTCCCGCGACCCAGGATATTTTTGCGGCTGCGCGCGATACACTGCGCGCGCTGGGGATGGAGGAGCATCAGTACATCATCGCCATTCACGCCAACACCGACAACCTGCACGCGCATATCGAGGTGAATCGGGTCCATCCAAAGACGTTCAAGCCGCAGTACCTCAATTGGGATCACGCGACCTTGCACGAAGCTGCCAGGCACGCGGAAATCAAGTATGGCTGGCATCACGACAACGGTATCTTCCAAGTCGTGGAAGTGAACGGGAAAAAGCATGTTGTCCGTAATACCGAGTACCTCGACCCGGATCTGGTCCCTACGCGCCCAGGTGCGCATCGGGCAGAGGTCTGGTCCGGCGAGGAATCGCTTGAAACTTGGTGCAAGGGCGTGCCGGCAACGGACCTACGGCGCGTGCTGGAGGACGATGCAACCAGCAGCTGGCAGGACGTTCACCGGGTGCTGGCCCGTCATGGGTTGGAACTGGTCGATACTGGCGGAGGCGGATTCAAGGTGGTTGACGTCAGCCCAGCTACCGACGAGAAGGATGGAAAGCCGGTTGCGGTACGGGCATCGGCAGCGTTCCGTTTCCTGAAGCGCAAAGATTTGGAAGAACGGTTTGGTGCATTCGAAAAGCCTGCCGCCGATCTGAAGCTGGAGGAACCGACACGCACCTACAAGCGCGATCCACACAAACGGCTCGAATCGCGCCTTGCTCGCAAAGCGCTGCGCGATGATCTCAAGAAGCGCTTCAAGGAAGCCGATCGGCAGGCACGTGCGCGCCAGGCGCAGGCAAAAGAATTGCTCAAGCCATTGGCTGAGACTGACAAGGCGCGGTACGACCAGCTGCAGGAAGCCTACAAAGCCCAGCGGGCAGCGATTCGCCAGGATAGCCGGCTTTCGCCGGCGCAGAAGCAGCAGATGTATATGCTTGCGCGCCTGTCGATGCAGAAAGCGCGTAATCAGCTCGTTTCCCAAATCAGCGGGGAGCGGGCGCAAAGGCGCGAGCTATTACCACCGGTGGCGTCTTGGCGCGCTTGGGTAGAGGAACAAGCTGCGCTCGGTGACGAGGCGGCGATCAGTGCGCTGCGCGGGATGGTCTACCAGGACGGCCGCGACCTCAAGAAGAAGATCGCGAGGGATGCGGCTCAGGAGGAGCAGAACGCGATTCGACCCGCAATTGCACAGGACACCGACCCGCAGGCAAGGCGCCTCGCCGACTTGGTGTGGAAGGTCTCGAAGAACGGAAACGTGCACTACGCGTTCGGCGACGGACTGCCGGCATTCCGGGATGAAGGCGACCGTCTCACCTTCGGCCGGAAGGAAGTGTCGGACGAGGCCCTCGCTCTCACGCTGCGCTACGGCGCCGACAAGTGGCGCGATGGTGTGCACATCACGGGCGGGGACTTCGCGTTCAAAGAGCGCGCGGTCCGCCAGGCTGTCGAACTCGGCATCAAGGTGCGCAATATCGAACTGAGAGGGCTGGAAGCTCAGATCAAGGCCGAGGCGGCAGCGATGAGTGGGCGGGATCTAGCTGGCAACGCCACAATGCCGGCAGGAGCACGCATCGAGTCTACGCTCGTTCAGGCGGTCAGTCTGCGGGACGACGACATTGATGAGCTGGTGCGCGGGGTGAATCGTCGGGCAAAGATCGTTGAGGCCATCGCCGAAGATAAGACGTATGCGGGCCGGATCGTGGCCCAGAACGCGCGCTACATCGCGCAGGACATCGGCCGAAACGAGTTTGTAGTTCACGAGCGATCCGCATTCGCGGTGACGCCAGAGCACGGCCAGCATGTATCTGTGCGCTACCGTGCAGGAAAGGCGACGGCGACCGCGGTGAAAGGCCGCCCTACCCTCCCTTCGCGTTAAGATCTGGATCTGGGCACCAGCAGAAGCGGCGTAACGGCCGCCTGCAGGTGTCCAGATTCGACGCGGCATCTATTTAGCCAAACAGCCCGTGCAGGAACCACTTGGGTTCCGCTACCCCGTCCTCGCCAATGATGCGTTCAAGGTAGAGCCAGTACAGAACGTGGTCTTCCCCTTCTGCGATGAAATAGTCGCGTACCTGTCCGCTGTCCCACCAGCCAGCCTCAACTCGTTCGGGACCAGAGACCATCCGAAGCGGCGATGTGTACCAGGGACGATGATCGCGCATGAGCAGAGGAATAGGCTTGGCAAGGAGCCAGGACGGCCGAAGCAAGTCCTGTCCGTCTGGCGGCATTTGCGCTGCGCGCACTCCCTCCCGCACCTTCTCCTCGATCGACACCCAGTTGTTCGCTTCTTCAGGCCTGTAATCGGCGCGCGGGGCCGCCTGCAGCACATTGTTCGCGCCAAGGCGGGCGACCAACACCTCGAGCATCTTTGCCTGATCCTCGGCGCCTCCACCAGGTTCGGGGAACAGGTCTTCGCTAGGCGGTGTGATCGGGTGAACCTTGACCGCTTCAAGAGCGATGCCTATTACCGGCGCATCCAATACCAATTTGGACAGCCGCTCTCTAAGTAGGCGTACCAGATGCTCGCCCTGCCAGGTTGGCTCAGATAGTGAGATCTCGACTGGCGTCGGCGGACGGGCAGTCTTTCCGCGTTCATGTTCCAAGAAAAGAGTGACTTGCTCGGCGCCCAGTTGGCGCGCACACAGCCAGCCCGTCATCTGGACAATGAGGCGTTGCGCGCCCGAAAGCAATAACTCAGCGTTTTCGATCCGATCGAATAATTCCAGCTTTGCCGCAAATGTCGTGGGAGGTTCTATCCACTCGAACAGTTCCGGATTCATGCCGAACGCCGAATCGACCATATCCAGCAATGCGCGTCCGCAGCGCCGCTGCAGGCCGGGCCTTGGAAGTCGTCGCAACTCGCCGATGGTGTGACACCCTATGCCATCGAGCCACGTGGCAAAGGGGCGCGTAGGTGGGAGCAAAAGGCAAGGCAAGGCATTGAGCCGTTGGTGTAGCCGATCCATTTTGAGCGATCGCCCGGCGCCGGCGCGGGCAAGCAGCCAGGCGCCGCGCGCAGTCGGCGCGCAGCTAAGGGACGCGGTGAAGCCGAGTACGCGCAAGTCACGCCGCACTCGCTCGCAAAGCCTTCGGATACCTCCAAACAGGCGGAGGCTCGCGCCGATGTCGAGGAGCAGCGTACTCTCTTCCGCTTGGGTGACCAGAGGGGTGTATTGCAGGAGGGCCATTGCCACGGCCTGTAGAGCCTCGGCCTCGCGGCTATGCGACCGATCGTAGATGGACGCATCAGGCATCAGCATGAGCGCGGCACTGCGCCGCATCCCAGGCCTTATTCCAGCTTTGGCCGCCAGCTCCGAGACGGCCAGCACGCGCTCCTGTTCCAAGACCACGCACCCAGCAGCTTCGCTACAGCTTGAGGTGAAGACTTCCAGGGGCAGGTTTGGAAGATGTAAGCCGATCCAGAGGCGCATGGTATTAATCGTTGAAAGGCGCCGATGAGTCGCTTCGTCATCGCTGTGCCCGCATATCGCTATTTTCGTTTCGAGCTCGAGTTCTGTTCTGTGTAGTCGATCATTCCCGCTAACTTCTCGGCGTCCGCATGCCGTCCTTCGACTCGCAGATCCCGCTCGATTTGACGGGAGGTCTCTAACGACCTTCTCATCATTTCCTCAATGTTCTTCGGCGGGTTGCGCTTCCGTTCGTCGAGTTGCGCCTGGAGGGATTCTGCAGCTTTCAGCTCTTTCGGATCGCCCGATGCGCGAAGGCTCTTTATCAGCTTTGGCAGCATGCCAAACCGGTTATCGTATGCCAAGAAAATTTTGAAAATCAAGTTCATCGAATCTTATTCCTTGTTGTCCTGCGTGTTCTCCTGCACTTCGACCAGTTCCTGCACGGCCTTGTACAGATCGTCCGAGGTGCCGCCGGCGGCCAGGTAGTCGTCCAGCAGACTCGCCAGATCGTTATATTCGAACTGGCGTTGCTCGCGTTCGGCGTCTTTCGCTTCGAGTTCGTAGACGTCCACCCGGTCCATGCCATAGGCTCGGTCCAGCCACTGCTCGGCGTACATCCGCTCGTCGCTGCCGTTGCTACCGAATTGATCGGCTCGTGGTGCGCTCGCGTAATTGGCAATGCCGGCCAGGTCGCCGATGAAACCGTGCAGGACCTCTTCAGGAGAGCGCTGTACGCCGCGGCATTCGCGGACGAATTCGGGTGGCACGCGCACGGTCACGGCCGTCGTCTCATCAGGGATGAATTCCCCATTTTCTCCAGGGATGAGGCCTGCAGGCGCGAGGAATCCGGTTGGTTTGCTTTCGCACCACCAGCCCACCGTCGCAGGCACCTTGCCGTTCGAAAAGCGAATACCACGGATATCATCCAGCTCTGGCACGCGTCGCAGGCTCTGGTCCAGGTAATCGCGGAAGTAGCAGGCGCCGACTGGCATGTTCTCGCTCGACATCGGCGTTGCGCGGACCAGATACCCAAACTTGCCGACGTCGCGCCGGCTCCATTCTGCGTCCCACCGGCCGCCACCGACGACCGTACGGGTTTCGCCGTGGTACTCGACCGTGAGGGTTTGGTAGATGTCCGGCCCCGGTGTAACGTCCACCAGACGGACATTGTGCAGCTCAACCTGGTGCGCCAAGTGCGAAGGGTTTTCCAGTGCTGCGAAGACGTCGAACATGTTTAGTCCTTTCCGACTAGATGGAGGCATACGTTTTGTTCAAGAAGCCCACCTGCAATTCAGGTGAGGACTTTAGCGTGGGAATCACTTTTTCCGAAGTCAGCCGGCTGCTTGAATCTCATCTCGCAATTTATGGAAAATTGCTGATGGGGGAACAGCTCGATCGATCGCCATGTCCTGCACAGCAGAGTACAGACGTCAGCTAACGCGATACGGGGTGTTCTCCCCGGCCACCATGACGGATTTGCCTTTCAACGGCATCAGGTCGGCCAAGGTAACGTTCAGTTCGTTCAGTAAGCTCATGTGTTTTCTGGTCTAGTGTGCTTACGCGCTGGTAGGCAAATTTCGGCTTGCAAGGCCGTGCTTGTTGTAGGCGTCGATCGCCCGACGCAAACCCGACTCCAGAAGAAACGCATTGGCGGTGCGCTGCTGGGCCGGCGCTGCGCAGTGTTCCGGCACGTTGTGGAAAGCATCCGCCATATCGTGAACGATCTTCCAGGCTTCCGGCGACATCGGTCTTGCCGTCAGCATACGAATCAGTACAAACGCTTCCGAGGCCGCGCGCAACGCGGTCTGTTCGGTTTCATCCAGTGCTTCAGATTTGATGTTGTTCATCGTAGCTGCCTATGTGCTTGCCGGCATCCGGCCGGCTGTCGGGCGCACGCGGCGCTTTTCCTAGTTTCAAAATCCTAACGTAGCGCGCGGGACATCTTCGACAGTCTTGCAAGCTGGACACGGCACACGCATGCCACCAACCACACCGTACATGCCGTTCGCGGTCGTCGCGATCCAGCTGTGTCCACAAGCACATGTGACACCTGCGCTGTGGATGCCAATGCGCCGCCCAGGTATGCCATGTTCCACGTACTGGATGTCACCGAATTTGAATTGAGTGCTCGTCATTGCAGTTCTTTTTCTGAAGTCGCCGATTTGATTCTAGCTAAGGGCGCACTTGTGCACCGCTATCGGGTTTTCTCTTAAGCTTCCCGAGAACCTTTTCTGCATGACCGAGGAGGATGTCATCGAACCGACGCCACCGCGCTGAATCACGATCAGCAAGGAACGCCTTCCATGCTGAAAGGGAGTAAGGCTTCAAGAGTCCGCGGTTAAAAAGCGTCAGAGCAGCGGCTTGAGCCAGGCCTGACTCGTTGATTAGGACGCGCAAGCGCTCGTTGTTTGGATCGTTTACGGTGTTCATGTGCACCATATTAGCATGCCGCATACCCTTTGTTCCAGCCCTTCCAACGATACCGAGACCTGGACTATGGATTAAGTTTTAGAGAATCGGCGGCTGCAATGCCAGGAAGCCTGCGCTCTCCTGCAGGCGCCGGCGCGCTTCCGCGTGCGTATATCGCGAGGTGGTGGCAATCGACGCGTGCCCGACTACGTTCATCTCGACGTCGAGTGGCGTCCCGGCTGCGAGCGAATGTGTGATGCCTGTGTGGCGCATCCAGTGCGTGCTCGCGCGCTCAAACTGCGCCGCCGACTGGGGTTCCGAAGACTTCAGTTTTTTCGCGCATCCGGCGAAGAAATGCTTCAGTTGACAGTACAGTGTTTGCGCGCTGATACCGTGTCGAGGATCGAAGGCGCCTGCTGCGGCCCACGGCGCACGCTCCTGCAGGTCGACCGCATGCCCCAGCACATGAGCATCAGAGTTCGCAGGGTCGGCGACGTCTGGAGGCAGGCCGCGAGAAGCGAGATAGGACGACAGCGCATCGATGTGAACTTGGCCCAGAGGCACGTGACGCCGCTTTCCGCCCTTACCTACCACAGAGATCTCCCATCCAGAGGCGGCTTGCTCTTTGGGGGTTGCTGGCATGTGCGTCCACTTCAAATCTCCTACCTTTGCCTGCACGATTTCAGCTCGGCGAAACCGACCTACGTATAAAAGAGGAAGTGCGACGCGCAGACGTAGATTGGCCGAGGTCGCGGGTAGCGCCGCCAGCTCTTGGCAGATGAAGCTCCACTCATGC
>Ga0308160_10000380_pt1 | contig 90404 bp, 76 predicted proteins | sample PhyFR1_FD_201036 | JGI IMG/M metagenome (GOLD analysis project Ga0308160, IMG submission 201036) | Phyllosphere microbial communities from UC Gill Tract Community Farm, Albany, California, United States - DLSLF.R1 | ecosystem: Host-associated > Plants > Phyllosphere > Unclassified | place: USA...
ATCGGCGACGTGATCCCCATTTCCGTTCCCGAAACCATCCAGGCCACCGTCGACGGCGTGCCCGTGATGGAATGCACCTACGGTGTCGCGAATGGCCAGTACGCGCTGAAGGTCGAGAAACTGCTGGCCAACAGCGACAGCTTCAATCAGGAGAAACACAATGTCTGACAACCAGGACGACCAAAACCTCGACGACGATTGGGGCGCCGCCATTGCCGAGCAGGCCGCGGCCGAGGCCGCCGCATTGCAGAAGCAGCAGACCGCCAGCGCCGCCGTGTTCCAGGACTTCGGCGCCAAGAGCCCGCGTCCGGACACGCCGAACGACATCGACTTCATCCTCGACATCCCGGTGCAGCTGACCGTGGAACTGGGCCGCACGAAGATCGCGATCAAGAACCTGCTGCAGCTGGCGCAGGGCTCGGTCGTCGAGCTCGACGGCCTGGCCGGCGAACCGATGGACGTGCTGGTGAATGGCTGCCTGATCGCCCAGGGCGAGGTCGTGGTCGTGAACGACAAGTTCGGCATCCGCTTGACTGATATCATCACGCCATCGGAACGGATCAGAAAATTGAATAAATGATGCCCACGCTTGCCCCTGCCCGCACGGCTGGACACGACAGTGTCCAGCGCTCTTCCCTGTTGCACGGGCTGGCGGCGAGCGTGATGCTGGCGGCGGCCTGTGCGCTGCCGCAGCCGGCCCTGGCGCAGGCGCCGGCCACCCAGGCCTCCCCTGCCGTACAGGCACCCGCAAGCTCTGCAACATCCAGCGTCCCCGCACCCGCCGGCGCCGGCGCCCGGTCTCCTGCAGACGCCCAGGTCGACATCGTCCCGCCCGAGCGCGCCACCACCGTCGGCGAAGTGCCAACCACCGCGCACAACCCGGTCAACGATCCGCCCGCCACCGTGGTCCCCGCCGCCCCGGCCGCCATTCCCGGCACCCCGGCTCGCCCTGCAACGCTGCCCCAGCCTGTTCCCGGCCCCACCACCGGCGTGCTGATGCAAACCATCTTCGCCCTGCTGCTGGTGCTGGGCCTGCTCGCGGCGCTGGCCTGGGCCGCCAAGCGCTGGGGCCACAGGATCACCGGCAACTCGGCCCACCTGCGCCTGGTCGGGGCGCTGAACATCGGCGGGCGCGAACGCATCATGGTGGTGGAAGTGGGCGACCAGTGGATCGTGGTCGGCGCCTCGCCGGGCCGCGTGAACGCGCTGGCGACGATGCCGCGCCAGGACCTGACCGCCGCTGCGCCTGGCGTACAATCGGGCGCCACACTGGGCGGCGGCGACACGCTGCCGGCGACACGCTTCTCCGACTGGCTCAAACAGACGATCGACAAACGCAATGCGAAATAAGACATTCCTGCTGATCGCCGGCCTGGCCGCGCTGCTGCCGCTGGCCGCGCTCGCCCAGCCCGGCATTCCCGCCTTTACCACCAGCACGGCGCCGGGCGGCGGCACCCAGTACTCGCTGCCGGTGCAGACGCTGCTCCTGATGACGGCGTTCACCTTCCTGCCCGCCGCGCTCTTGATGATGACCAGCTTCACCCGCATCGTCATCGTGCTGTCCTTGCTGCGCCAGGCGATCGGCACGCAAACCGCGCCGCCGAACCAGGTGATGGTGGGCCTGGCGCTGTTCCTGACCCTGTTCGTGATGGGCCCGACCTTCGACAAGATCTATACCGAGGCCTACGTGCCGCTGCAGGAAAACCGCATCCAGATGACGGAAGCGATGGAGCGCGGCGCGGCGCCCCTGAAGGACTTCATGCTCAAGCAAACGCGGCAGTCCGACCTCGCCATGTTCGCCAAGATTTCGCGCACGCCGGCCCTGCAGGGCCCGGAAGACGTGCCGCTGCGCGTGCTGATCCCGGCCTTTGTCACCAGCGAGCTGAAGACGGCCTTCCAGATCGGCTTCGCCATCTTCATCCCCTTCCTGATCATCGACATGGTGGTGGCCTCGGTGCTGATGGCGATGGGCATGATGATGATGTCGCCGGCCGTGATTTCGCTGCCGTTCAAGATGATGCTGTTCGTGCTGGTCGACGGCTGGCAACTGCTGCTGGGCTCGCTGTCCCAGAGTTTCAACTAGGGGCGCGCGATGACTCCGGAATCCGTCATGACCCTCGGCAAGCAGGCCATGGAAATCACCCTGCTGGTGTCGGCGCCGCTGCTGCTGGTGGCGCTGATCATCGGCCTCATCGTCAGCATCTTCCAGGCCGCGACCCAGATCAACGAAGCGACCCTCTCCTTCATCCCGAAGCTGGTCGGCGTGTTCGTCGCCCTGGTGGTGGCGGGGCCCTGGATGCTGACCATCATGCTGGACTACATGCGCCAGGTGTTCAGCGGCATTCCCGGCATGGTCGGCTAGGTTCCCGCGGTCGATGCTGAGTCTTGCCGCAAGCGACATCAACGCCTGGATCGCGGGCCTGCTGTGGCCGCTCACGCGCATCCTCGGGCTGATCTCGTCCGCTCCCATCTTCGGCCACGCCAGCGTGCCGGTGTCGGTCAAGGTGATCCTGGGCGTGCTGCTGGCCTTGGTGATCGCCCCCACGGTGCCGGCCGTGCCTGCCGCCGACCCGATGTCCTACGCTGGGCTGCTGATCCTGGTGCAGGAACTGCTGATCGGGCTGGCCATGGGATTTTCGATGCGCCTGGTGTTTGCGGCGGTGGAATACGCTGGCGAGTTGGCCAGCTCGACCATGGGCTTCAGCTTCGCCTCCTTCTTCGACCCGTCCACCCAGGGCCGCTCGGCCGCGATCAGCCAATTCATGTCGATGGTGGCGACCATGGCCTTCCTGGCCGTGAACGCCCACCTGGTGCTGCTGGCGGCGCTGTCGGAAAGTTTCATCAGCTTGCCGATCTCGGCCACGCCGCTGTCGCTGGCGGCGCCGCTGGAACTGGTGCGCTGGGGTTCGCGCATCTTCTCGGCCGGGCTGCAATTGTCGCTGCCGATCATCGCCGCGATCCTGATCGTTAACGTCGCGCTCGGCATCCTCACGCGCGCGGCGCCGCAGCTGAACATTTTCGGCATCGGCTTCCCGATCACGCTTGGGGTGGGCATGCTGACCTTGAGCATTGCCCTGCCCTATTTGGGCACGCCGATCCTGAATTTGTTCAACGAGGGGATCGAGGCGGGGAGGAGGATTCCGCGGGTGGCGAGCGAGTTGGTGCCGGCCACGGCGCCCACGCCGCCACCAGCACCCGTTGCCCCGGCGCCTGGTTAACAAACCGGGGTCAGGTCTGCCATCCAGACACGAGCTCTGCCGTAGTGCCTCGAAAACCGGCTATCGCAGACCGCCGACAATGGCGATTCTTCACTTACAGTCGAGGCCGTGTCTCGATGGCAGACCTGACCCCCGTTGTTTAAATACGACTTGGAGGATGGAGCGCACGCGAGAAACAACTCCTCGCACTCAATTGATCGCTGCGCTATCATGGGGCGTCAATACACCGCGCCGCCAGGCTTGTGCCCGGCGGTTACGGAGAAACTCGTGAACCTCTCGCCCTTGCCGCTTGCCGTCTTCGTGGTCGATGCCGCAGGGGTCATCACGAGCTGGAACCGGGCCTGCGAAAAGCTGGCCGGCTACACCGCTTCCGATATCCGCAACCACACGCTGGACCGCATCATCGCCTTCGACAATGCCGGCCCCGGTGCCCCGTCGATGGCCGCGCGGGCCGACAGCGAGTCCAACGGGCACCTGCTCTGCGCCAACGGCCACCGCTTGCCGATCCGCGTGACGGTGGCGCCGCAATCGCTCGACACCGACGAACCCAGCACCTTCAGCGTGATCGTCATCCCGCGCACCGGCATCGTGCCGCCGCGCTATTCGCTGATCCAGGACTTGCCGGTGGCCGACATCATCGAGGGCCTGCCTTGCGTGTTCTACGTGATCGACCAGAGCGGTCATTTGCTGCTGTGGAACCACCAGCTCGAGGAAGCGCTGGAGATGTCGAGCGAAGAACTGCCAACCAGTAACGTCAAGTGCTTCTTCGACGAGAAGGACCGGCAGGAGGTCGTGCAAAAGATCCTCGAGGCCTTCGACTACGGCACTTCCTCGCACGAGTCCGAGATGATCGGCAAGCACGGCAAGCGCACCACCTTTCTCTTCCACTGCGCGCGCACCAGCCTGGGCAGCCTGCCCTGCATCTTCGGCACCGGGCTCGACATCGAGGCGCGCAAGCGCACCGAGCAGGGACTGCGGGTGCGCGAACGCGCCATTTACTCGAGCGTGAACGCGATCCTGATTACCTGCTGCGAAGGTGGCGAGAACAAGATCGAATACGTGAACCCCGCCTTCGAGCAAATGACCGGCTATACGCTGGCCGAGATCAAGGGCCGCAATCCGCGCTTCATGCGCATCGAGGGCTGCGATGTACACGAACACCAGCGGGTGCACGAGGCCCTGGCGCGCCGCGAAAGCGTGCGTTCGGTGCTGCGCAACGCGCGCAAGAATGGCGAGATCTTCTGGAACGACCTGCGCATCGACCCGGTGGCGAACATCGATGGCGAGGTGACGCATTTCGTGGCCGTCATCAACGACATCACCGAAGCGCGCCACTACGAGCGCCGCCTGCACCACCTGGCCCACCACGACCCGCTGACGGGCCTGGCCAACCGCACCCTGCTGCAAGACCAGCTGAAGCAGGCCATCGACCACGCCGCCAGCAACCGTGTGCTGGGCGCCCTCGCCTTCCTCGACCTGGACAACTTCAAGCACATCAACGACAACTTCGGCCACGAGGCCGGCGACCTGGTGCTGCAGGAAATCGCCAACCGCCTGCGCGCGAACGTGCGCGAGAACGACACCGTGGCGCGGGTCGGCGGCGACGAATTCGTATTGGTGATCAACGACCAGCCCAGCGCCGAGCACGTGGCCGACCTGGTCGAGCGCATCCGCCGCAGCGTGCGCGCGCCGATCGAGGTGGCGGGCCAGGAAATCGTGCCCGGCACCAGCATTGGCGTGAGCCTGTTCCCGCTCGATGGCGACAACGTCGACCGCGTGATGCGGGCCGCCGACGCCGCCATGTACCACGCCAAGTCCCTCGGCAAGAACAATTGCCAGTTCTATTCGAACGAGCTGAACCAGATCGTGCACCAGCACCTGCTGCTGGAAGCGAGCCTCAGCCGCGCCATCCGCAACGACGAGATGATGCTGGGCTACCAGCCGAAGGTCGACCTGCGCACCGGCAAGGTGGTCGGCGCCGAGGCCCTGGTGCGCTGGCAGCATCCCGAGCAAGGCATGATCTCGCCCGACGCCTTCATTCCCGTGGCCGAGGAAACCGGGCTCATCGTGCCGCTGGGCGAATGGGTGATCGCCGAAGCCTGCGGCGCCCTGAAGGCCTTGCGCGCGCTCGGCATCGAGGACTTCGTCATCTCGGTGAATCTGTCGGCGCGCCAGCTGCGCCAGCGCCAGTTCGCGCAGCACCTGGCCGAGGTGCTGGCGCGGCACCAGGTCGATCCGCACATGCTGGAACTCGAAGTCACGGAAAGCCAATTGATGGACCGCCCGGCCGAAGCGATGGAGGCGCTGGCCGAGCTGAAGGCGCTGGGCGTGCGCCTGTCGATCGACGATTTCGGCACCGGCTACTCGAGCCTGAGCCACCTGCAGAAGTTCCCGGTCGACTTCATCAAGATCGACCGCTCCTTCCTCGGCGGCGGCGTGCACGACGGCCACGCCGTGATCACGCGCGCCATCATCGCCCTCGGCCACAGCCTGAAAATGAAGGTCATTGCCGAAGGTGTGGAAACCCAGGAGCAACTAACTTTCTTGCGCCAGCACGATTGCGACCAGATGCAGGGCTATTATTTCAGCCCCGCGCTATCGCAAGAAAAACTGGAACAGATGATCTGCAACGACGACCGGCTGCCGGCGTGACACCTATCTGCAGTCATTGCATGCCTATCCGCAGCCATCCCGCACGCATGTCAATACATCCCCTGGGAAACCGATAATTCCTTGTCGAAATTCTTTACAATACGCAACACTTAAAAAGTTACAAAAAATGTAAGTTACTGAATTTACAATGTAATTTCCAGTTGGCACGGTAGTTGCTAAATGTAAAGGGAAGCACCTTTACAATTCATATTTACAACTGGAGAAAGAATGAACGCATTTATCAAGCGCGCCCTGCCTGCCCTACTGATCGCCTGCGCGGCTTCCGCCAACGCAAGCGTGATCGAACTGGGGTCGGTCGACAAGAACTACGGCAGCGCGGCAGGCTACGTCAATCCGAATGCCGGCGTACGCAAGCCATGCGACAAACTGAATACCAACTCGATCACCGTCAAGGACACCGCGTCGGGTTGCAGCTGGTTCAGCGATGTCTTCGATTTCAGCGCGCTGGGCACCAAGAACATCGAGAGCTTCGACCTGACCCTGACGTTCAGCAACACCAACGACGTCTTCGCCCTGGGTTCGACCCGGACCTATGAAGACTGGCGCGTGATGGTGGGCGATTCGGCCACCCACAAATCGACCGTGCAGCTGGACATGACCAACAGCACCGCAGCGGTCACCCAGACCTTCCACATCGATGCCACGACCCACGCCGACGTATTCTCTAGCATCGCGTCGAACGGCAAGTTCTACCTGTCCTTCCGCGACGACTCCTGGCTGTCGAGCGAGTTCATCCTGCGCAGCGCCAGCCTGCAAGTGAACGCCGCCGACGTGCCGGAACCGGCCAGCATCGCCCTGTTCGGCGTGGCCATGGCCGGCGCCGCCTTCGCTCGCCGCCGCCGCACCGCGAAGTAATCCGCGCGCAGCAGTCCTCGAAGCCGCCCATGGTTCGCCGGGGCGGCTTTTTTCATGGCGCCGCGCCGCTGCGCTGCGTAGACAGTGGCCACCACTGGGCCACGCCCCAGGCGAATCAAGGTGGACGACCTGGGAGCGGGTTGCCCGCTACGGCAAGGCCTCGCGGTGGGCTAAGGCGAGACTATTTATTTGCAGTAACGCGTGTTCGCTGCCTTTGTACATGCGTAACCCGCCGGCAAAGGCGTTTCCGTGACTTGCGCAACGCACAGTTGGCCACGATTCCAGCCGGTCGCATCATCGTCGACGTCGAAGATGACTTCGACCCGTGAACATTCCGGATTATCCCAGGTCAGGACATATTCAATGTCGCGCTGCCTGTCGTAGCCTTGTGCGGCCAGTTTCCCTGGCGTGATCACGGACGACGGTGGGCCGAGCAAGGCGATCACCTCTTTACGCGACATGCCTCGGCCAACTTCTTGCGCCTTGCGCGACAGTTCTGTCTTGATGCCTGCCGCGGCTTCGGCCGCCGCCACGGCGTCAGCCTGCTGCTTGGCGAGTTGCGCGGAACGCGCTTTCAATTCTTCGATGGTCGTGCCGGCAGCGAAACCGTCGGGATCCTGTTTTTTCCCACACCCCGCAAGGATGGCGAATAAGGCGATCAGGACGAATCCGGTCACGCGGTGATCGAAGGTCGTTTGGAGAACAGGGCGGGCACGATTCTTGTTCGTAGTGTCGGTGCGTTGCATGTTGGGGCGTTTGATTTCTTGTTCTTGAATTTGCCGATTATACAAGGCCGCTGGTGCGCAGATTTCACGCGTGAGCACGGGGCGCCCACCCGACGAACGCCGGGTTAACGATAAAAAGGCCGTTCCCGCGGAGTTCGGGAACAGCCTTTTTTCATCCAAGTGGGTTCTCGAACCCACCATGCCAACCGCCCGCCTTAGCCGATGTAATTAAACAGCGACAAACTCGACATGGTCTTGAACGACTTCTGCGCCGCTTCCAGCGTGGTCTGCTGGGTGGCGTAGTCCGAGATCGCCTTCACCACATCCAGGTCTTGCAGCTTCGACAGCGTGCCCTTGTACTGGATGTTCAGGTCCGAGCCCTGGTCTTCCAGGTAGTCGAGTTCCTTCATGCGCGAACCAACCGAGGCGCGCACGGTCAGCATGTTGTCGAGCGAGGATTTCAACCCTTCGCTGGCGGTGCTGAGCTTGTTCGACAAGGTGGCCAGGCCGGTGTTGTCTTCGCCGGAATCGCGCAGCGCATTGACCAGGTTGGTCATGGTGGTGAAGATCGATTCCTTTTCGCTCGGCTTGACCGCGAACTTGTCGCCGTCGGCCGGGGCGCCGGTGATGGTGAACGAGGTGCCGTCGAAGGCGATCTGCTTGCCTGCCACGTAAGGCTCGTCGGCCAGCACCGCCTTCTTCGGGGTGGTGCTGTTGTCGGTGACGCTGTAGGTGGTCACGGCCGGGGTGCCGGCGACCTTGAATTCCAGCGTGTAGTTGTGGCCGGTGAGCTTGGTGGCGTCGCTCACCGAGCCGGAACCGGCGACCGCACCGCCCTTGTTGCCGTCGACCATGGTGGTCTGGTAGCTGCCGTTGCCGGTGCGGTTGCTCTCGAAGATCGAGCTGCCCGAGTCGCTGATCGCGATCGAGCGCGAGGAGCCGACCTGGAGTTTACGCTGGCCTTGGTCGCCCTGGTAAGTCGCGCCGCTGTCGGTCTGCACGAAAGGAATCGTGGTGCCCTTGTAGCCCGAGAACAAGTAGCCGCCCGAACCGTCGGCGGTGTTCGCGATGCCGAGCAAATCCTGCATGCGGCCTTCGATCTCGGTAGCGATCTGCAGGCGGTCGGATTTCGAAAGCGTGCCGTTGCCGGCCTGGACCACCAGGGTCTGCACGTCCATCACCAGGTCGGCGCCGTTGCTGATCGCGCTTTCCACCAGCGACAGCGAGCTGCCCGCGTTCGAGCGGTTGGTCGAGTACTGGGTGTTGAGCGATTGCGACTGCGTCACTTCGAGCGCGCGCGCCGAGGCGATCGGGTCGTCGGCGGCGGTGAGGTTGCGCTTGTTGGTCGCCAACTGGGTCTGGGTGCGCGCCATCTGCGACTGAAGCGAGTTCAGTTGCGAGGTGGCGTTTTCGTAGATGGTCTTGGTACTGATGCGCATGATCTGTCTCCGCTCTTGCCGGAATTAACGTGCGATCGACAGCAGCGTGTCGAAAATGGTATTGGCAATCTGCATGACCTTGCCGGCGGCCTGGTAGGCCTGCTGGTACTTCAGCAGATTGGTCGCTTCCTCGTCCAGGTTCACGCCCGACACGTCGAGCGCGGCGCCCTGCACCTGCTTGAGCAGGGCGTCGTTGGCGTTGGCGTTGACCTGCACTTCGCGGGTCTTGTTGCCGACCGTGCTGACGGTCTGGGCAAAGGCCGATTGCAGGGTGGCGCTGGCGCCGTTGAAGATGTTCTTGGTCTGGATCGCGCCCAGGGCCTGGATGTTGCGGGTGTCGGCATTGCCGGCGGTGTTGGCGCTGATCGTGAAGGTGTCGCCGGTCTGCGGCACGCCGCTCATGCTCATCTTCACGCCATTGAAGCTGTAGCTGGCGTTGGCCGCGAACGGCGCGCTGCCGCCCGTATAGGTCTTGGTCTCGCCGTTCAGGGTCACGCTCACGGTGGCGCCGGCCGGGAAGCCCGACAGGTTGCCGCTGTCCTTGTCGTAGCTCAGGGTCACCGGCAGCGTCGGCTTGTCGGTGTAGTACTCCTTGGCCACGCTGCCGGCGCTGATCTGGCCAGTGCCCTTGTTGGCGATCGGGGCCGCGGTGGCGATCGGCGTGCCGGCTGCGATCTGGCTTACGTCCGACAGCGCCAGCTGCAGGTTCGAGGCGCCCAGCGCGGTCGGGCGCACCAGGTAGTTGTCGCCCGAGGCGGCCTTGCCCGACAGGCTGAACTCGACGCCGTCGATGCTCTGCTTGGTGCCGGCCGGGTCGTAGGGCTCGATCTTGGTCTTCTTGTTGTCGGACAGGCGCGTCACGTAGAAGCTGCTGCCGTCGGACTCGACCTTGTAGTCGCTGTCGGTCAGCTGGGTCGGGTCGGTGACGACGGCGCCGATCTTGGCGGTGCTGGTGCGGTCGTTGTCGACCGCGGCCGACACGTAGGCCGGGGCCTGGACGAAGAAGTCCTTGCCCTGGGCGCCGGAACCGTCGATGCCCAGCTTGTGCTGGTCGTTGAAGGTCTGGGCCAGGCCGATCGCGAGGCGGCCGATGGAATTTTGCACACGGTCGAGGGTGCCGCTGCGAAATTCCAGCAGGCCGCCCAGTTCGCCGCCCGAGAGCGCGCTTTCCGGCAGCTGCACCACCTTGTCGCCGGTGGCATAGCCGACCGTCACGCGGGTCAGGTCGGTCGGCGACTTCATGGTCGCCAGCTGGAAGGACTGCTGGCCCACCACCAGCGGCTGGCCGCTGCCGATCGAGACGTTCAGCGCATTGTTGGTGCCAGGCGTGACGGTGGCCTTGACGTGCTTGTTCAGGTCCATCACCAGCTGGTCGCGCTGGTCGAGCAGGTCGTTCGGCTGGCGCCCTTCGGTCGAACCGTAGGAAGCGATCTTGGTGTTCAGCTCGGCGATCTGCTTGGCGTAGGTGTTGATCAGGTTGACGTTGGTTTCGATCGAGGTGTTCACGCCGGCGTCGATTTCCTCGAGGCGCGCATCGATCTGCTGGAAGCTCGAGGCCAGGGTCTCGGCCGACGACAGCAGGGCCTGGCGCGAGGGCACCGAGGCGCCGTTGCCGGTCACGTCCTGCACCGCCGAGAAGAAGTTCTGGATCGCCGGCGACAAACCGGCGGTGGTGTCGGCCAGCAGGTTGTCGATCTGGCTGATCTGGCTGAAGTAGGTGTCGAGCGAGCCCTTCGAGGCGGTCGCGTTGCGCACCTGGTTGTTCAGGAAGTCGTCGCTGTAGCGCTTGATCTCGGCGATCTTGGTGCCGGTGCCGACGAAGCCATAGCCGTACTCCATCGTCGTCGACGTGGCCTGCACCACGCCCTGGCGGCTGTAGCCGTCCACGTTGGCGTTGGTGATGTTGTGGCCGGTGGTGGCGAGTGCGGTTTGCGCCGCGTACAGGCCACTTTTGCCGATACTGAGGAGGTTGGACATGACGTTTTCTCTATGTGCTGTGTTCTTCTACGGCAGCGCGCGCCAAAACTTGAGCGCGCATGTCGCCGGATCTGCCGATTTTTTATGCCAATGAGTTCTTGATAATCTTGCTCAGCTTGTGGCCGTAGTTCGGATCGGTGGCATAGCCGGCGCGCTGCAGGCCGTGGGCAAACGCCGATGCATCGCCGCCGCTGTTGATGACCTTGTCGTAACGTGGATTGTTCGCCAACATGCGCGCGTAATCCTTGAACGAATCGGCCGGCGTGTCGTAGGCGCGGAACTTTTCCACGCGGCGCTGCGCGACGCCGTTCACGTATTCGGTGGTGACGGCGGTGGCAACCTTGCCTTTCCAGCCAGGGCCGGCCTTGATGCCGAACAAATTGTTGCTGTTGCTGCCGTCGGCATTGCGGATCATGCGCTTGCCCCAGCCGGTTTCCAGTGCGGCCTGGCCCAGCATGAACTTGGCCGGCACGCCGGTGACTTCCTCGGCCGCGGTGGCGTGGGCGCCCAGCTTTTCCTGGAAGGCCTGCACGTGCGGCGCCTGGGTGCGGCCGCTGGCGCTGATGCCTTGCGTCTGCATGCCGGCGTCCAGGCCTGCCTTCAGCGGGCCGGTGCGCGATTTCAGCGGGATATCGAGCGCGTTGGCCACGCCGTCGCGGCCGACGGCGGTCGAGGCTTCGCCGCCGCCGATGGCCAGGGCCTTGGCGTCGTTCTGCATCGACAGCTGGCGGGTCAGCACGTCGGCCAGGCCCATGCCGCGCTTGGCCAGGTTCTGGCTCAGCTGCTGGTCGAGCATCGAGGTGAACATCTTGGTCTGCTGGTTGTCGGTCATTCCATCCTGCGGCGTGGCGTCGCGCATGCTCTTCATCATCTGGTTGATGAACATGGCTTCGAACTGGGTCGCCGCGCCCTTCAGGGCGTCGGACGAACCGGCCTTGGCCGATTGCTTGAGCGAGCCGAGGCTTTGCGTGTCGAGCGCAAACTTGCTGCTCAGGTCGTTCGTGGATGGGCTGTTACCGATCATGGCGAATCCTTAGATGATCTCGAGTTCGGCGCGCAGCGAACCTGCGGCTTTCAGCGCCTGCAGGATGGCCAGCAGGTCTTGCGGCGAAGCGCCGATCGAATTCATGGCCTTCACGACTTCCGCCAGCGAGGCGCCGCCTTTCACCAGCAGCACCTTGCCCGGGTCTTTCTTGATTTCCACCGACGGCGTGGTGGTCACTGCCGTCTGGCCGCGCGAACCCGGCGCCGGCTGGCTGACGTTGGTATCGGCGCCGATCGTTACCGACAGATTGCCGTGCGAAATGGCGCAGGTGTCGAGCGTGACGGCCTGGTTCATCACGACCGAGCCGGTACGGGCGTTCAGGATCACTTTCGCGGCAGCGGTGGCTGGCTTGACGTCGATGCTTTCCAAGAGGCCAATGAAGCTGACGCGGGCATCCGACGAGGCCGGGGTGCGCACGCGGATCACGCGGCCGTCCAGGGCCGTCGCCGTGCCTGCGCCGAACTGGTTGTTCACGGCCTCGACCACGCGGCTGGCGGTGGCGAAGTCGGTGGTGTTCAGTTCCAGGCGGATCTGGTTGTTTTCGCCCAGGTTCGAGGCAACCGCTTTTTCCACGGTTGCACCGGCCGAGATCTTGCCGACCGACAGGTGGTTGACTTGCACTTGGGCGCCGCCGCCACCGGCCGAGGCACCAACGCCACCGACCAGCACGTTACCTTGGGCCATGGCGTACACCTGGCCATCGGCGCCGTGCAGCGGGGTCATGAGCAGCGTACCGCCGCGCAGGCTTTTCGCGTTGCCGATCGACGACACGGTGATGTCGATGTTCTGGCCTGGCTGGGCGAAGGCCGGCAGCGAGGTCGTGACCATCACGGCCGCGACGTTCTTCAGTTGCAGCTGGCCGGTCGGCGGCAGGTTCACGCCCTTTTGCTGCAGCATGGCGATGATCGACTGCACGGTGAACGGGGTCTGGCTGGTCTGGTCGCCGGTGCCGTCCAGGCCCACCACCAGGCCATAGCCCGACAGCTGGTTCTGGCGCACGCCGGCGATGCTGGTCATGTCCTTCAGGCGCTCGGCCTGGGCCAGCGGAGCAGCGGCGGTGAGAGCGGCGCACAGCGCCAGCAGCGGGAAATTGAAACGCATGATCACTCCGGAATCAGAAAGGCTTAGAACGGCAACAGCGACTGGAAGAAGCGCGACGCCATCGAGTTCATCTCGGCGCGGTCGAGCTGGCTGCTGGTGCGGTATTCCACACGGGCGTCGGCCACCACGGTCGAGGACACGACATTGCCGTTCTGGATGGTGTCGGGACTGACCATGCCCGAGAAGCGGATGAACTCGATGCCCTTGTTCATCGCCACCTGCTTTTCGCCGGCCACGATCAAATTGCCGTTCGAGAGCACCTCGGTGACGGTGACGCCGATGGTGCCGGTAAAGGCATTGCTCGCGCTCTGGTTGTCGCCGTCGGCAAACTTGATGCCGCCTTCGGTGGCCACGTTGGCGCCCAGTTTCGACTGCAGCGGGCCCGGCAGGCCGAAGCTGGCGCTGCCCGTCTTGTTGCCCGAGCTGGTGCCGGCCTTGTTGGCCGAGGTCTTTTCGACGATGTTGATGGTCAGCAGGTCGCCGATCTGGCGCGCGCGGCGGTCTTCGAACATCGGACGGTAGCGCGTGGCGTTGTAGATGGCGCCATCCGACGGCGGCGCGACTTCGGCCAGGGCCGGACGCGCGCTGCGGGTTTCCTGCACGATCGAGCTGGGGGTGGTGCCGCAACCGGCGAGGACAACAGAGGCGATGATGAAAGCGAGCTTTTTCATGGATTCCGAAAGATAGGTCAGACGACGAATGAGTGCTGCGAAATCAGAGCTGGGCCAGTTTCGCCAGCATCTGGTCGGACGTCGTGATCGCCTTGCTGTTGATCTCGTAAGCCCGCTGGGTCTGGATCATGTTGACCATTTCCTCGACCACGTTCACGTTCGAGGTTTCCACATAGCCTTGCATGATGACGCCGGCGCCGTTGGTGCCCGGGGTATTCGCATTCGGGTTACCCGAGGCCGTGGTTTCCATGTAGAGGTTTTCGCCCTTCGACTCCAGGCCGGCCGGGTTGATGAAGGTCATCAACTGCAGATTGCCGATCTGGGTGGTGGCGGTGGAACCGGCGGTCTTCACCGACACGGTGCCGTCGCGGCCGACGGTAATGGTTTCGGCGTTCGCCGGCACGGTGATCGGCGGCTGCAGCGGGTAGCCGCTGGAGGTCACGAGCGTACCGTTGGAGTCGGTCTGGAACGAGCCGTCGCGGGTGTAGGCCTGGGAACCGTCGGGCAGCAGCACCGGGAAGAAGCCGGTACCGTTGATCATCACGTCCTTCGAGTTACCGGTCTCTTGCGGGTTACCCTGGGTGAAGATGCGTTCGGTCGAGACGGCGCGCACACCGGTGCCGAGCTGCAGGCCGGATGGCAGGTTGGTTTGCTGCGAGGATTGGGCGCCTGGCTGGCGCTGGGTCTGGTACAGCAGGTCCTCGAACACCGCACGCGATTTCTTGAAACCGTTGGTGCTGACGTTGGCGAGGTTATTCGTGATGACGTCGAGGTTGGTTTGCTGCGCCTCGAGACCGGTCTTGGCGATGTACAGCGAACGAATCATGGGTTTCTCCTATTGGCGGCGGCGCTGGTGGCAACAACGCCCCACGCACAATAGAATTATGCTGGAGAAACACTTAGTTCAAAGCGAGGATCTGGCTGGCTTTCGCGGCGTTATTCTCGGCGTTCTTCAACAGGCTCATTTGGGTATCGAAGGATCGTGCCAGGCCGATCATTGACACCATGGCATCGACGGCATTCACGTTGCTGCCTTCGAGCGCACCGCCGGCCACGCGCACGGCAGGGTCGGCCGGGGCGCTGCTGCCGTCCTTCATGCGGAACAGGCCATCGTCGCCGCGGGTGAGATTGTTCTGGTCCGGGTTGACCAGCTTCAGGCGGCCGAGGATGACCGGGGCGGCCGGGCGCTCGGCGTTCGAGATGGTGGAGATGGTGCCGTCGCCGCCGACAGTCACGGTGACGTCCGGCGGAATCGTGATCGGACCACCCTCGCCCATGATGGTCTGGCCGCTGGCGGTGGTCAGCACGCCGTTCGGGCTGGCCTGCAGGGCGCCGTTGCGCGTGTAGGCTTCAGTGCCGTCGGCGTTCTGGACCGCGATCCAGCCCGGACCCTTGACGGCGACGTCGAGGTCGCGGCCGGTCATTTGCAGCGGGCCGGAACTGAAGTCGGCGCCGATGGTGTTGTTGACCACGAAGGCGCGCGTCGGCAAGCCATCGCCTTGCACCGGCACGGCGCGGAAGGTGTCCAATTGGGCGCGGAAACCGGTCGTGTTCAGGTTCGCCAGGTTGTTCGAGGTCGTGGCCTGCTGCTCGAGGACGTGTTTGGCGCCGGAGGCGACGGTGTAGATCAAGCGGTCCATTTGAATTCCTTCTTTACGTGCCGGGTGTGGTGTTTCGATTTGCTGCTTTTGTACCGCGTGGGCACGAGTGCCCACCCTACGGCCAATGGCCTTGACGCGTAGGGTGGGCACTTGTGCCCACGCGGTCTCACCGCATGACGACCACGCGGCTTAAATCACATCATTAACGCAGATTCACCAGCGTCTGCAACACCGAATCCTGCGTCTTGATGGTCTGCGCATTCGCCTGGTACACGCGCTGCGCCGTGATCATGTTGACCAGCTCGGCCGTCAGGTCGACGTTCGAGGTTTCCACCGCCGACGACTGCAGCACGCCGAAGCTGCCGGAATCCGGGGTGCCGATCAGCGGCGTGCCCGACTTGGCCGATTCGGCCCAGGCGTTGTTGCCGAGCGGTTCCAGGCCGTTCGAGTTGGCGAAGTTCGCCAGCACGACCTGGCCCAAGGGTTTACTCTGGCCGTTGCTGTACTGGCCGAGGATGACGCCGTCGTCGCCGATCGAGAAGCGCTGCAGGTGGCCGGCGGCGTAGCCGTCCTGGGTCAGCTTCTTGTCGCTGGTGGCGGTGCCGTACTGGGTGCTGCCGGTAAAGGCCAGTTCCATGGTCTGGGTCGGCTCGGAACCGGTCGACGGGAAGATCGGCAGGGTGATGTCCAGCTTGCCGCCATTGGTGGTGTTCACGGCATTCAGGGCGCCGTTCTCGTCGAAGCGCAGGGTGCCGATCGGTACCGACGGCACTTTCACGGCGCCGGCGATGGCCTTGTCGACCTGGTCCGGCGAGTAGCCGGCGATGCGCGCGGCGTCGGCGCCGGCGGTGCCGATCGAGGTCTGCACGGCGGCGCTGGCGCCGTTCTCGCCGGCTGCAGCGGCCACCATGCGCGAGGCTTCGGTCGCATAGTTCTGCAGGGCAGCGGCAATCGTGTCCGGCACCGGCGGCACGGCCTTGGTGGCGGCGGTCCAGGCGTCGCGCGCGGCGTTCACGGCGGCGAACTCGGCGGTTTCGCCCTGGGCGGCCTGGGCCACTTTCAGGTTGGTGATCTCGGTGCCGTCGTTGGCGGCGTACACGTCCCAGGTGCCGGAACCGTTCTTCACGTAGAAGGTCGACAGCACGTGCGGGTTGCCCAGGGTATCGTAGACGTCGACCGGGGTCTGCTTGTTGTAGGTGTTCGGGTCGCTGGCGTCGAACGGCGTGACGGTCGGGGCCGCCGCGCGCGAGTCGAGGTTCATTTCCACGCCCACCTTGGTGGTCGACACAGGCTTGATGTCGGAGGCGTTGATCTGCAGCGGGTTCGGGGCGCCGGCCAGCACCTGGCCGGTGGCGCCGACGCCGTAGCCGGTCAGCTTCGCGCCCTGGGCGTTGGTCATGAAGCCGTCCTTGTCGAGCGAGAACTGGCCGTTGCGGGTGTACTGCACCATGCCCGAGGACACGGTACGGAAGAAGCCCTGGCCGTTGATGGCCACGTCGAGCGAGTTGTTCGAGGATTCGATATTGCCCTGGGTGAACTGCTGGGCGATCTGCGACACCTTGGTACCGATACCCGCGGTCATGCCGCCGGCGCCGTTCAGCGAGCTGGCATACACGTCCGCGAACTGGGCGGTCGATCCCTTGAAGCCGACGGTGCTGGCGTTGGCGATGTTGTTACCGATGACGTCGAGGGATTTGGCAGCGCCGTTCAAGCCGCTCAGACCTTGTTGAAAAGACATTTAGTTCTCCAGATAAGATAAAGAAGTGAGCGGCTGGGCTCAGAGTACTTGTTTGATGTCGGCCAGGGTGATGGCGCCCTTGCCTGCGAGGTTGATCTTCACCCCGTCCTTGGTATTCGTGCTGACGCTGGCGACGCTGTCCAGGCTCAGGGCCTTGACGTCGGTGAGCGGCTGGCCGCCCTGCATGGCCTCGACGCGGAAGTTGTAGCCGCCGTCGGCCAGGGTGGCGGCATCGACCGCATCCGAGCTGCCGTCCCAGGCCAGCGGCGTGGCGCCGGCTGGCATGGAACCGAGGTCGATGGTGGCCACGTCCTTGCCGGTCTTCGGATCGCTGACGATCACCTTCACGCTGTCGGCCGCGGTGGCGAGTTCGACGCCGAACACCGACTTGCCTTCGGTCAAGTTGATCTTGTTGCCCTCGACCAGCACGCCATGGCCGATCAAATTGGTTGCCTGCATCGCCTCGCTCGACTGGTAGCTCGACTTCAGCGTTTCCAGGGTCTCGTTCAGCTTGTTCACGCCGGTCACGGTCTGCAGCTGGGCCAGCTGGCTGGTCACCTGGGCATTGTCGAGCGGGTTCAGCGGATCCTGGTTCTTCAGCTGGGTGACCAGCAGGGTCATGAACTTGTCGGTGTCGGCCTGGACGCTGTCGGTCGCGGCCTTCTTCGTGTTCATGGTCCCCATCAGGTCGTTGATCGAGGTGCCGGAAGCGGCGTTATTTACGGTGGACATGGAATCGATGGCTCAGGTTATTGACCAAGGGTCAGGGTTTTCATCAGCATGCTTTTGGCGGCGTTCATGGTTTCGACGTTGTTCTGGTAGGAACGCGAGGCCGACAGCATGTTGACCATTTCGTCCACCGGGTTCACGTTCGGCATCGACACATAGCCTTTTTCGTCGGCCAGCGGGTTCTTCGGGTCGTAGACCTGTTTCAGGGGCGACGGGTCTTCCACTACTTCGCGCACCTTGACGCCGGTGCCGCCGGTCGCCATCGGCACCGCCTCGAACACCACCTGCTTGGCGCGGTAGGCTTCGCCGGTGCTGGAAGTGGCGCTGTCGGCATTGGCCAGGTTGCTGGCCACCGTGTTCAGGCGCTGGGCCTGGGCGCTCATGGCCGAGCCCGAGACGTTAAAGATATTAAAGAGCGACATGCTTATTGCCCGTTCTGGATCGCCGCCAGCAGGCCGCGGATCTGGTGGTTGATCATCGTGATGCCGGCTTCGTAGCGCACCGCGTTGTCGGCGAACTGGTTGCGCTCGACATCCATGTCGACCGTGTTGCCGTCGACCGCACCCTGCACCACGCCGCGGTAGAGCACCGGGGTGCCGTCGGGCAGGGTCTTGCCGTCGGCCGCGCCCTGCATGTGGGCGTTATTCGTGGCGGCCAGGCCGCTGCTGTTGCCGCCGCCGGCTTTCGTCAGCGCGCCCTGCATGGCGCTGGCGAAGTCGATGTCGCGCGCCTTGAAGTTCGGGGTATCGGCGTTGGCGATGTTGGACGCGATCAGTTCCTGGCGCTGCGCCCGCAGGGACAGTGCTGATTCGTTGAAGCGTAGGTAATTGTCGATTTTGCCGATCATGCCGCCTCCGGGCTGATAACTTGTTGGGACAGGTTGAATGATACGTAGGGGCAACTACAGCCAATCGATGGAGTAGGGACGGCAAACCGGGTTTATTCAAAGTTTCGCTGTGGCATCTAGCCACCTAAGATGGCGTCATTCCAGAACCGATGTCGATCCACGTCGACGCCCGACCCCATGTTCAAGAACCCGCTGCTGTTTTCCGCCGCCCTGTTGTCTGCCGCCGCCTGCGGCGCGCCGTCCGCCTTGGCCCAGACCGCCGGCGCCCGCCAGGACGGCGCCGCGCTGCGCAAAGTGGCCGAGCAATATCTGCAGGCACAAAGCGCCGGCTTGCCCGGCAAGGTGACGGTGAAGATCGGCGCGATTGACCCGCGCCTGGCGCTGGCCGCCTGCCCGGCCCCGGAAGCCTTCCAGCAGCCGGGCGCCCGCCCCTGGGGCAAGACCACGGTGGGTGTGCGCTGCACGGCGCCAGTGTGGAACGTGTTTTTACAGGCACAGGTGAGCGTGCTGGCCGATTACGTGACGGCGGCCGTGCCGCTGGCCCAGGGCCAGGCGATCGACGCCAGCCAGTTAACAACGATGCAAGGCGACATCGCCGCCATGCCGAACGGAATCATCACCGACATGGGGCAAGCCATCGGGCGCACGCCCACGGTGTCGCTGCCGGCCGGCGCCCCGCTGCGGCTCGACGGCCTGAAGAGCAAACCGGTGGTGCAACAGAACCAGGCGGTGCGCATCGTCTCGTATGGCGAGAACTTCTCGGTGTCGGGCGAAGGCAAGGCCATCGGCAACGCCGGCGAAGGCCAAGTGGTGCAGGTCCGCACCCAGCGCGGGGCAATTGTCAGCGGTACGGCAAGGGCCGGCGGCGTGGTGGAAGTGACATTGTAAAAAAACCTCAAGAGAAAGGCGTCGATTGCTAAAGTTTGTGGGTGGCTAGCCGTTACACAATGCAGATCCCGGAGTTCCTGCTCCGAGCCGAAAGGATATGCTGTGAAAATTAACGACACCCTCAAAGGCGCGCAAGGCCTTCAGCAACAAACGCAGACCACGGCAGCCAACGCGAAACAGGCGGAAAAAGCTGCCGCCACCGCCGCCCCGGCCCAGACCGACAGCGTACGCCTGTCGTCGCAAGCCCAGGCAACGAGCGGTACCGGCAAGGCGAACGAAGTGTTCGATGCCAAGAAAGTTGAACGTATCAAAATGGCAATTGCCGATGGGCAGTTCCAAGTTAATTCAGAAAGGATCGCGGACGGTTTGCTCGATACCGTGCGCGACCTGCTCCACTCACGCAACCGATAGAGACCCATGACACGTCCGCAAGCCACCCTCCCCGCCGAACACGAGCGCCTTGCCGCGCTGGTGGAACTGATGAAGCAGGAACAGCAATTGCTGATGGCGGCAGATGCGGACGCGTTGGCCGAACTCACCCCGCGCAAGGTCGACCTGGTGCAGGAACTGGCGCAGCTGTCGCGCCAGCGCCACGCGGTATTGGGCGGGATGGGATTCGAGGCCACGGAAAACGGCATGGACGCCTGGATGGTGTCGCATGCCGACGCGCCAACCCGCGCCGGCTGGTCGGCGCTGCTGGCCTCGGCCGCCGAGGCCAAGGAACTGAACCGGGTGAACGGCTTGCTGATCAACCGCCAGCTGGCCCATAACGGGACCGTGCTGCAGGCGCTGCGCACCCCGACTGGGGCGGCGGAATCGACCTTGTACGGGGCAAAAGGGCAGACGTTCGGGGCCGGTGCGGCGCGGCGCTTCGTGTCGGTCTGAGTCCTGGCTCCCTTTCCTGAGACGACGGCCGCCGATGCGGCCGTTGTTGTTTTTGCGTGTTTCTTGCTGCCTGCTCCTGTATTTCGACGGTCTGTCGCTCAGGCATGACTGTGGCATTGGCAAACTGTTATGGTCGGGTTTTCGGATAACAGGTTCAAGTCGATGCGTTTTCCTCTTCTATTCGTTGCGCTGGCAGTCGCCCTCCCCCTCCAGGCAGCCGAACCGGCCGATGCCGGCCCCCAGGTGGTGCACGTCAAGGGCGTGGCGCCTGGCCAGCCGATGGCCTGGCGCTACGCCCTGCTGCACAAGGCGCAGGCTGTGTTCGAGCAAGGATCCGCCGCCCAGGCGCCCGGCGCCCGGCTGAGCTTTCGCCTGCCGCGTATCGATCCGGCCCAGGACGGCAACCTGGTCGAACTCGTGATGGACGACAAGCGCCTGCCCCTCGCCATGGCCACGGCAGCCAGTTTCGCCCTGCCCGGCCCCGGCGCGGTGGACGGCGACGATGCGATGGTCGTCGCGAACAAGGACTTCCCGAAGGGCAGCTACCTGCATCCGAACGTGCAGGTACGCTCGCCGGGGCTGCCGGCCAACGTCGTGCGCATGGGCGACCTGCGCCTGGCCTGCACGGCGCAGGTTGCCATGGCCAAGGCGGAAAGCCTGAAGTTCCGGCTCTTGCTGGGCACGGTCGGGCTGTTTGCCGACCTGTGCGGCGAGATGGAAATCACGAGCATGAATGCGCCAACAGGCCGCTACGACACGATCACGATCGAGGATGGCGAGCGCACGCTGACGCTGGCGAAATCGGACGACAAGTTGCCGCGCCTGGGGGAGAAAAGCTGGTCGGATAATGCGCGCATTATTTATTTATCGCGCGAACAAGCGGCGCAATGACGCCGACGGCGACAGTGCGTTGAACGGCTAGCCGTTGCGATCATCTCAACAGGTGGGTTCGAGAACCCACCCTACGAAAACTTGCATTTGCGCAAGTGCTCTGCGGTATAACAGGAACACATTAGTCCTTGGTCTATTCATTGACGGAGGAATTCATGCGTTACCCTGCCCAGTTCTTTGCCCTGCCTGCCGCCTGCACCCTGCTGGTGGCCGCCGCCCTGCCCGCCCAAGCCAATGCCAGCATCGCTGTCACCGTCACGCCCGACCAGCCGGCGCTCGCCAAGGGCGACGATGTCCACGTGACCGTGACGCTGACGAATACGGGCGCCACGCCCCAGCGCCTGCTGAAATGGCGCACGCCCTTCGTGCCGGCCGAACACGCGCTGTTTTATATCACCCGCGACGGCCAGCCGGTGCGTTACCTCGGCCGCCACGTGAAGCGCGCCGCCCCCACCGACGCCGACTACATCGTGCTGGCGCCGGGCGAGGCGCGCAGCGCGCGGGTCGAGCTTTCCAGCGAGTACGAGATGGGCGTCACCGGCGCCTATTCGGTGCGCTACCTGACCAGCAATGCCGCGCCCAGCGCCAAGCTCGGCGCCGGCACGCAGATCGTGGTCGGCGAGCTGGTCTCGAACCCGGCCGCGATCTGGATCGAGGGCCGGCTGCCGCGCGGCAGCGTGTTGCCGCAACTGTCCGCGACGCCTGCCGCCAGCGCCGGCTTGAGCTTCAGTTCGTGCTCGAATGCCCAGCAGGCGGCGATCACGAATGCCTATGCCGCCGGCACCGCAATGGCGGCGAGCGGCCTTGACTACCTCACGAGCCGCAAGCAGCAGGGCCAGCGCTATGTGAACTGGTTCGGCCCGCACGAGGCCACGCGCGTGGGCACCGTAACAAGCAATTTCACGGCAATCAAGGATGCTTTTGAAACGAAACCGGTGAAGGTCGATTGCGGCTGTAACGAGCCCTACTTTGCCTATGTGTATCCTGCGCAGCCCTACAACATCTATGTGTGCCGGGCCTTCTGGACGGCGCCGCTGACCGGCACCGATTCGATGGGCGGCACCCTGCTGCATGAGATGAGCCACTTCAATGTGGTGGCCGGCACGGACGACCATGTGTATGGGCAGAGCGGCGCGGCCGACCTGGCGCGGACCTCGCCCGAGCGTGCGATCAACAACGCCGATTCGCACGAATACTTCGGCGAGAACAACCCGACCTTGCCCTGATGTATTGACGACCTAACACGGCCAACGAGGAAAAGCCACACATTTCTTGCCATAATTGTTATCTGTTATTTTTTCGCAAAGAAAGGTGCGCACGATCCGAATTGCATTGCTGCCGGCTCATGAATTGATCAGTATGTACGTGAGTTTTCGTTAGATTGCGCTCAAGCTTTCGGCGGGAACTCATTAATAACAAGGCTGAAGTTAAGCCAAAACAAACTTACATACGGAGAAGCCACATGAGCAGGAACAGCATCTGGAAGTCGGTTGTCGGTATTGCAGCACTGGGCGTCGCCTTTGGCGCCCAGGCAGGGTCGAACGGCGTGAAGGTCGCGGTCACGCCCGAGAAGAACATGCTCGGCGCGAGCGACAACGTGGTGGTCAACGTGACCATGACCAACACCTCGGACAGCCCGCAGTACGTCTTGAAATGGCGCACGCCGTTTGCCGGCATGAGCGCGCCGCTGTTCGACGTGCAGCGCGACGGCGCGGCCGTGCCCTACACCGGCGCCCTGGTCAAGCGCAAGGCGCCGACCCAGGCCGACTACTACCTGCTCAAGCCGGGCGCTTCGCACACCGTGAAAGTGGAACTCTCGTCGCTGTACGACATGAGCGTCAGCGGCGATTACTCGGTGCGCTACCGCGCCGCCTCGCCGGACCTGTTCCTGGGTAACAAGGGCCGGGTCGGCGAGGTGACGGCCGCCGGTGGCGTCGTTGGCGCCGCATCGGATGTGCTCGAATCCGACGCCGCTTCGCTCTACATCGAAGGCCGCCTGCCGCGTGGCTCGGCCTCGCCGATCATGCAGGCCCTGAAACTGCAGGGCGGCGAAGTCCAGGCCGCGGCCCTGAGCTTCAGCTCGTGCAGCGCCTCGCAGCAAAGCACCATCACCTCGGCGATCTCGGCGGCCAAGACCATGGCCAACAACTCGAACACCTACATGACGAATGGCGTGATGGGCACGCGCTACAAGAAATGGTTCGGCACCGTGACCTCGACCCGCCAGAACACGGTCAAGTCGCACTACAGCGCCATCAAGAACGCTTTTGATACCAAGAACGTGATCGTCGATTGCAACTGCAACGACAGCGCCTACGCCTACGTGTACCCGACCCAGCCTTACCGCATCTACGTGTGCAACGCGTTCTGGTCGGCGCCGCTGACCGGCACCGATTCGAAAGGCGGCACCCTGGTGCACGAGATGAGCCACTTCAACGCCGTCGCCGGTACCGACGACCACGTGTATGGCCAGAGCGGCGCGGCCAGCCTGGCGATCAGCAATCCGAACCAGGCGGTCGACAATGCCGACTCGCACGAGTACTTCTCGGAAAATACCCCGGCGCTGAACTAAGCGGCAAGCTGGACAGGAAGCAAGGGAGCCGGCTCGATGAGCCGGCTTTTTTACGTCCTGCTCATTTGCCGCTTATTTGCCGCTTATTTGCCTGTATGCGCGAAGGTCGTTGGCTTGGCGGGGCTGTCGGCCTGCTTGTCGAGCTGCTTCAGGTCGGCGAGGAAGGGGCCGGTATAGCCGATGTTGTAGGTGTGCCGGCCCGGCTTGAAGGCATACGAGGGCGTGATGTCGATCGTGCTCGCCAGGGTCTTGCCGGGTTCCACGGCCTGGTAGTCGGCGGCGGTGTAGGCGGCCCGTTTCACCATCTTGCCGGTGTAGTCGAGCGGGCGGTTGTCGAAAGCGCGCACGTCGAAGCGGCGGCCGGTCAATTCCTTGCCTTCCGCGATCTCGCGCGGGATCCAGATCGTTTGCTTGCCGTAGTTGTACACCGTCAGGTGCACCAGCACGCGGCCGTTGTTCGATTCGATATCGAGGGTGTGCTTGACGTCCACTTGTGCGGCTCCGGCTGGGCCCGCCAGTGCGGACAAGATACTCGTTGCCATCAAGGCGGCGAGCAGGAAGGGTCGGCGTTGCATGTCAGCTCCGTGTGCTTGTGGTGTGCATTGTGGGGGTGGCGCGGCAGATTGCCAAGAGGTTATACCTTGTGGATGCAAACGATGGGACCAGTGGGTTCGAGAACCCACCGTACAATGTCGCCATGAAATATTATTTCACCCAATCCGATACCGTGAAATATTATTTCACTGACTGCTTGCCACCGGCACCGCCGTCAGGATCGTGATCGCCACGCGCCGGTTGCGCGCCTTGCCTTCCTCGTTTGCGTTCGACGCCACCGGCTGGTTTTCGCCGTGGCCGATGGCCGTCAGCCGCGCCGGCGCAATCCCATTGTCAATGAACAGCCGCACCACGCTGCTGGCGCGCACGGCGGACAATTCCCAGTTCGACGGGAACAGCGGACTGGCGATCGGCAGGTTGTCCGTGTGCCCTTCGACTTCGATCGCATGCGCATCGTTCTTCAGCAGGCTGGCCACGGTGCCGAGCGTGGCGCGCGATTCCTCGCCGAGCGCCGCCTGCCCTTCGGCAAACAAAATGCTGGCATTGATCTCGACGCTGACCCCGCGCCCGCTCTGCACCACGCGCACCTTGCCGGCCTGGATCAGCGGCATCAGCGAATTGTTGAGGTCGCGCGCCAGGGTATTCATGCGCTCGCGCTCGCGTTTCGCCGCTTCGACGCGCCTGCGGGCGATGAAGCCGGTCAGCGGCAAGGGATCGATGGCGCTGCTGGCTTCGGGCGTTTGCGGGTTGCCGCCGAAGGCGCTGCCGAGGGCGTCGGAGAGCACCTTGTACTTGCCTTCGTTGACCACCGAAATCGCGTACATCACCACGAAAAACGCGAACAGCAAGGTGATGAAGTCGGCGTAGGAAATCAGCCAGCGGTCCTGGTTGTCGCCGGCGCCCGCGCCATGGCCATGGCCGCCGTTTTCGTCGTAGCGTTTGCGCACCATGGCAAGCTCAGCGCTTTGCCAGCAGGCTGGCCACGCGCTCTTCCACCACGCGCGTGTGGTTGCCGCTGGCGAGGTCATGGAAGACTTCCAGCAAGATCTCGTACTGCGCCACCCGGTCCGAGACGATCGCCTTCAGTTTATTCCCCACCGGCAGGAAGAACAGGTTGGCGAGTCCCACGCCGTACACGGTCGAGACAAAGGCCACCGCGATGCCCGAGCCGAGGCGCGCCGGGTCCGACAAGTTTTCCATCACGTGGATCAGCCCCAGCACCGCGCCCAGGATGCCGATGGTGGGCGCATAGCCGGCGGCGGATTCCCAGATGCGCGCCGCCTGGCGCTCGGCGAATTCGTAGGCGTTGATCTCGGTTTCCAGCAGGTTGCGCAGTTTTTCCGGATTGATGCCGTCGACCACCAGGCGCAAGCCCTTCTGCAGGAACACGTCCTTCGTGCTCATGTACTGTTCCAGCGACAAGAGCCCATCGCGACGTGCCGACAGGCTCCACAGGGTAATGGCTTGCGCCAGCGGCTGGCGCTGGCTTTTCGGCGGGAAGAATACCCAGCGCAGCATGCCGATGCCGCGGCGGAAGGTCCGGGCTTCGGACTGCAGCAGCACCGCCCCGAAGGTACCGACCACGACGATGGCAAACGCCGCCGGCTGGATCAGCGAGGCAAAGCGCCCGCCGTCGAGCGTGTGCCCGACGACGAGTCCCGCAAGCGCCAGCGCCAGGCCGATCAGGCTGGCGAAGTCCACAGTCTCTCCCGCAGCGACGCACGCAGCCGCGCCACCGCTTGTGTATGAAGTTGCGACACGCGCGACTCGGACACGCCGAGCACGGCGCCGATTTCCTTCAGGTTCAGTTCTTCCTCGTAGTACAGGCCCATCAGGATCTTCTCGCGCGGCGGCAGGCCGTCGATGGCCTCGATCACGGCCGAGCGGAAGTCGGTGTCGAGCAGTGCGCGCAGCGGATCGTCGTCGTCCACGGCGTAGCGGTCGAGGAAGCTGTCGTTGCCGTCGTCGTCGTGGAAATCCTCGTAGTACACCAGTTGGTGGCCACCGCCTTCGAACAGCATTTCCTGGTAATCCTCGAGCGGGATGTCGAGCGACTTGGCCACCTCGAGTTCGGTCGGCGCGCGGCCCAGGCGCTGCTGCAGAGCGGTCATGGCGGATTCCACTTTCTTCATGTTCTGGCGGGTACTGCGCGGCATCCAGTCGTTGGCGCGCAGCTCGTCGACCATGGCGCCGCGGATGCGCAGCACGGCATAGGTCTCGAACTGGGCCCCGTGGTTGTCTTCGTAGCGGTTGATCGCATCGAGCAGGCCCATCATGCCGGCCTGGATCAGGTCATCGACCTCGACCGACGGCGGCAACTTGGCCTTCATCTGGTGCGCAAGGCGCTTGACCAGCGGTTGATGCTGGGCGAGCAAATGGTTCTTGTCCGCTTTCCCTTTGACGGTATACATGCTTGGTCTTTTTCTTAGAGACGAATCTGCGCACCACCCTGGCGCGCCAGCCCGGCCATGCCAGGCAGGGCAAAGCGCCCGGCCAGCTGGCGGAATGCCACCGACGCCCCGGCCAGCGGAAACGCGTCGACCACGGAACGCCCAAGACGGGCCGCGCGGTGCAGGTATTCATCGGCCGGCACCGAGCCCATCGAGGTGAGCGTTACTGCCAGGTAACGGCTTGCCGCTTGCGACATATTATCGTAAACAACCTGGGCTTCCGCCTCGCTTGCCCCGGTGACCAGGATGCCGAACGGACGGCGCCCGAATTCCTGGGCCAGGCGCTTGATCAGCGCGTAGGCGTTGGTGATCGACGCCGCGCTGGTGGACACCTGCACCACGATTTCCGACTCGGCCAGCACCGGCACGGCGAAATTGCCGTCGCGCCCGAGTTCGCCATCGACGATAACGATGCCGCCCTGCCCTTTCACCAGCACATCGAAGGCTTTCGCCAGGCGCCGTGCCTCGTCGCTGCCGGCTTGCGGCGCCAGGCCATCACGCACCAGCGTAGCAACCTGGAAACCCTGCGGCGCGTGCTGCACCACCTGGTTCAAGGCGCATTCCTGGCGCGCCACCTGCAGCAGGCTCACATGCCGTTCCATTTCCAGCTGGCGCGCCACGCCGTGCTCGCGCTGGCAAGCGTCGACGATCATCACATCGTTGCCGGCCTGGGCCAGCGAGGCGCCCAGGTTCACCAGCATCGCGCCCTTTTCGTCGCCCGGCGTGGCCGAGAGAAAGGTCACGACGCGCGGTTTGGAACCGGCCAGCATCCGGCGCAGGCCTTCGGCCTGGTCGAAGTCGAAACTAGCCAAGGTGCACCCCGCGCAGGCTGCTGTCGTTGTGCACGTTACCGGTGCCGGCCATCAGCATCGGCAAATCGGCGTCGTCGAAGGCGGCGGCGGCATCGCGGCGGCTGCGGAAGGCGCGGTCGACCAGCATGGCGCGGTCGGCCAGGTGCAGGTCTTCCGGCACGCGCTGGCCGTTCGAGATGTAGTGCAGGTTCAGCTTGTTGCGGATCATCACGTCGAGCACGTTGCCGATCGAAGCAGCTTCGTCGAGTTTGGTCATGATGCAGCCGTGCAAACCGCTGCCCTGGTAGGCGCGCACGACTTCGTTCAGCGTTTCGTTGGTCGAGGTCGAATTCAGGCACAGCAGGCGCTTCACGTCGGCGCCGGCGCCGGCCAGCATCGCCACTTGCTCGGTCACCATCTGGTCGCGCTGCGACATGCCGATGGTGTCGATCAGCACGGTGTGCTTGTTCTTCAGTTCTTTCAGGGCGATGCGCAGGTCGGCTTCGTCTTTCACCGAGTGCACCATCACGCCCAGGATCTTGCCGTAGATACGCAGCTGCTCGTGGCCGCCGATACGGTAGGCATCGGTGGTGATCAGGGCCAGCTTGTCGGCGCCATGGCGCATCACGCAACGCGCGGCCAGCTTGGCGGTGGTGGTGGTCTTGCCGACGCCGGTCGGGCCGACCAGGGCGAACACGCCGCCTTGGTCCAGCAGCGAATCTTCGTCGGCCATGGTAGTGAGGTTACGGGCCAGCACGGTCTTTACCCAACGCATCGATTCCGCAACGTCCTTGTTGGCCGGCAGCTTGTCGATCAGGTAGCGCGACAGCGAGGCCGAGAAACCGGCGGCCAGCATTTCGCGCAGCACGGCGGCCTTCTGCGGCTCGCGCTGCTGGGTGCTGCCCCAGGACATTTCGGCCAGCTGGCTTTCCATCATGCCGCGCATGGCGCGGATTTCGCTCATCATGCCGGTCATTTCGGCGGCGGCCGATTCCTTGGCTTGCACGATGGCGGCCTGCATCATCTGGGTCATGGCGGCCATGTCGAAGGCCGGTGCAACGGGTGCGGCGGCCGGCTCAGGCATGCGCTGGGCGAAAGCGGGCGCGAATTCCGGCTCCGGCTGGGCGGCACGGCGGGCGAACACGTGTTCCGGGGCCACGGCCGGGGCAGCGGCGCCGCGGCGGTTGACGAAGCTCGGGGCTTCCGGCTCGAAGGCGTCGAGGGCCAGGCGCGGCTGTGGCTGGGCCATTTCCGAATCCGGCGCAGGCGAGGCGAGCGAGGCGACATCGTCGTTGTCCAGCGCGAGGATCTCGACCACGCCATCGACCGGCCGGTTCGAGAGGATGACAGCATCCGGCCCGAGCGCATCGCGCACCTTGCGCAAGGCTTCACGAGAGGTTGCCGCTGTAAATTTCTTCACATTCATCTTTTTCTCCGCACTCACTGCATTCAATTTCAACGCCAGGCATAGCGCCTGTCCACGAATGAGATTATTGACGATGCCGTGAAGCAAGCATCTGGGGAGAAAGCGGGGAAAAGGGGGTTATTTCTCGGGGGAGGGTTTTTTGTGCACGTGGCCGGGGGTGGCGTCGGCGGGCGAATCCGCGCGGTTCCAGGCCATAGGAAGCGCACGAAACGCGTGGGCACGGGGTGCCCACCTTACGTTAATGTCCGGGGTACAGCGCGCATTTCCGGGACGCATCCCGTACGGTGGGCACACCGTGCCCACGCGGATCATGCACATTAATAGCGGCACGCCGACGGGCCCAGCGGCGCGAAAACACCTCACCCGCCCAACGTTCAAACACAGCCCGAAAAAAATGGCGCCGGTTCGCACACCGGCGCCACTCTCTCTATCTGATTACCCCGCCCCCACCAAGCTCGTCACCCGAATCGTCTTGGTCTCCGGAATCTCCGAATGCGACAAGACCTTCAACTGCGGCAACGCGCGGCGCAGGAAGCGCGACAGCAGCACGCGCAGCGGACCAGGCACCAGCAGCACCGGCGTATGCCCCATGGCTTCCTGCTGCTGCGAGGCGTTGTACGCCTGCTGGGCAATCGTATCGGCCAGGCCAGGCTCGATCCCGGTACCGTCGCCACCCGCACCCAGGGCCTGCATCAGCAAACGCTCGAGGCGATTATCCAGGGTCATCACCGACAACTCATTGGTACCCGGGAACAGCTGCTGGACAATCGCACGCCCCAGGGCAATACGCACCAGCGCAGTCAAATCGTTCGGGTCTTGCGTCTGGCCGGCATGCTCCGACAAGGTCTCGATAATGGTGCGCATATCGCGGATGTGCACGCCTTCGATCAACAGGTTCTGCAACACTTTCTGCAAGGTCGACAGCGACACGACCTTCGGCACCAAATCTTCCACCAGCTTCGGCGATTCCTTGCCCAGGTGATCCAGCAGCGCCTGCACTTCCATGCGGCCCAGCAATTCCGATGCGTGGGTCGTGATCAAATGGTTCAGGTGGGTAGCCACCACGGTACCCGCATCGACCACGGTATAGCCCAGGTTCTGCGCTTCGTCGCGCATGCTCGCTTCGATCCACACCGCCGGCAAGCCGAAGGCCGGGTCGGTCGTCTGCTGGCCCGGCAGCGTGCCGCTGGCCATGCCCGGGTTGATTGCCAGGAATTGGCCGTTGATCGCTTCGCCGACGCCCACTTCCACGCCCTTCAGGGTAATGCGGTAGCTCGACGGCTTCAGTTCCAGGTTGTCGCGGATGTGCACCGGCGGCGCCAGGAAACCGACTTCCTGGGCAAACTTCTTGCGGATGCCCTTGATGCGCTTGAGCAGCTCGCCGCCCTGCGTCTTGTCGACCAGCGGAATCAGGCGGTAGCCCACTTCCAGGCCCAGGGTGTCGACCGGCATGATGTCTTGCCAGGTCGCTTCCTCGGTCTCGCTCGAGGCCGGCTTGTTGGCGCCCGCTGCCGCTTCGTCGGCGGCCGCTTCGGCTTCGCGCTGCGGGGCTTCCTTGGCACGCTTGGCCAGCAGGTAGCCGGAACCGATCAGCGCGCCGGCCAGCAGCAGGAACACCAGGTTCGGCATGCCGGGAATCAGGCCTAGGCCGCCGATGATGGCGCCGGTGATGTACAGCACTTCGGGTTTCGCAAACAGCTGGCCGACCATCTGGCCGCCGATGTCCTGGTCGTTGGCAACGCGCGACACCACCATACCGGCTGCGATCGAGATGATCAGCGACGGGATCTGGGCCACCAGGCCGTCACCGATGGCCAGCAAGGTGTAGGTCTTGGCGGCATCGCCGACAGCCATGTCGTGCATCACCACGCCGACGATCAGGCCGCCGATGACGTTGATCAGGGTAACCATGATACCGGCGACGGCATCGCCCTTCACGTACTTCGAGGCACCGTCCATGGCGCCATAGAATTCGGCTTCCTGGCCGACTTCGTTGCGGCGCTTGCGTGCTTCCGGCTCGGTGATCATGCCGGCGTTCAAGTCGGCGTCGATCGCCATCTGTTTACCAGGCATCGCATCCAGGGCGAAACGTGCGCCGACCTCGGCGATACGGCCCGCACCCTTGGTGACGACGGTAAAGTTAATGATGGTCAAAATGACGAACACCACGATACCGACGGTGTAGTTACCGCCGATCAGGAAGTGGCCGAAGGCTTCGATGACCTTGCCGGCCGCGGCGCCGCCGGTGTGGCCTTCGGTCAGGACGATACGGGTCGAGGCCACGTTCAGCGACAGGCGCAGCATGGTCGACACCAGCAGGATCGCCGGGAAAGCCATGAAGTCGAGCGGCTTGACCGTGTACAGCGCGGTCAGCAGCACGATCACCGACAGGGCAATGTTGAAGCTGAAGAACAGGTCGAGGACGAAGGCCGGCAGCGGCAGGATCATCATCGCCAGCAGCAGGATGATCAGGATCGGCGCAGCCAGGGCGCTGCCCTTGCTACCGAGGCCGTTCATCCATGCTGGCAGTCTCAAACTATTCATCTATGCATCCTTATCGGGGTGGTTCGGGTTTCTGTTGCGAGGCCGGGTCCAGCGGGTCCATCTCCGGCGGCACCTGCAGCTTGGTGGGACGGTCCGGATAATGGCCGCCGGCCCTGTAGTTACGCAGCTGGAACACATACGCCAGCACTTCCGCCACCGCCGAGTACAGCGTTTCCGGGATCTCGTCGTCGATCTCGGTATGCTTCCACAGGGCACGGGCCAGGGCCGGCGCTTCCAGCAAGGCCACCTTGTTCTCGCGCGCCAGCTCGCGGATCTTGGCGGCCACTTCGTCGGCGCCCTTGGCCACCACACGCGGTGCGCCGGCCTGGCCGTCGGTGTACTTCAGTGCCACCGCGTAATGGGTCGGATTCGTCACGACCACATCTGCAGTAGGTACATTTTGCATCATGCGGTTGCGCGCCATTTGCCGCTGCATCTGGCGAATCTTCCCTTTAATCTGAGGATTGCCGTCGGATTCTTTCGATTCTTGAATCATTTCCTGGCGCGTCATCTTGAGTTTGTTGTTGTAATGCCAAACCTGGTAAGGCCCGTCGATCAGGGCGATCACGCCCAGCGCGCCGACGATGTACAGGAAAGTGCGCGCAATCAGGCTGGCCACGTGGCCGGTGGAGGTGCCGAGCGGCTCGACCGCCAGGCCCAGCACCGCGTCGGTCTCGCTGCGGATCACGATCCAGGCCACGGCGCCCACCACCAGGGTCTTGGCAATGGCTTTCAAGAGTTCGATCAGGGAATTCGTCGACACCATGTTGCCGATCCCCGTGATCGGGTTCAGCTTCATGAAGTTCGGCATGAAGGCTTTCGAGCTGAAATTGAAGCCGCCGATCAGCATCGGCGCGGCCAGCGCGACCAGCATGATGGCAAAGGCCAGCGGCAGGCAGGCCAGCAGCACGCCACCCACATCGTTGACGATGCGTTCCAGTAAAACGGTGGGGTTGCGGATCTGCTCGCGGTCGAGCGTCAGGCCGGACGCCATGGCGACTTCCAGGCGGCCGATCAGGCCGCCGCCGGTAATCCACAGGCCGGCCCCGGCCGTCATCAGAACGGCAAAGGTCGCCAGCTCGCGCGAGCGCGGGACATCGCCCTGTTCGCGCGCCTGCTGGAGTTTCTTGGGCGATGCGTCTTCTGTCTTTTCTGCGTCGCTGTCTTCCGACATGGCCTGCCCTCCTGGTGATCAGGATGCCATTATCGCCGCTGTGACGCCGTCACCAAAGGGGGAACAAAGCGGAAAAGCCGGGGTAGTTCGGCGCGGCGCCGCGCCGGAGCGGATCAGGACTGGACCGGTTCCGGTTCCGGGGCCAGCGCCGGCAAGGCGGCGGCCAGCCGGGCCTGGCTGCGCATGACGCGGCGGCGGCGCGCCCGGGCGGCGTGCGCCACGTACCAGTAGAAGCCGAGGTAGAGGGCAAAGCTGGCCGCAGTGGCCGGCAGCAAGGCCGCGCTGTTGTCGGCTAGACGTACCGCCAGCATGGCCGGCACGGCGGCAATGATCCACGAGAACGGCGACACGCAGGCATTGCGCAGCGAGGCGCTAAAAAAACGGAAATAGCGTCCGGTGATCGCGATCTTGACCAGGCTGTGCAGGTGACAGCTGTCCGGCTGGCCCGGATGGCGGCGGCACCACAGGCGGCGTGCGATCGTGAACACGGTTTCGAAGACTGGGTAGGCGCAGGCCATCAACGGCGCCCAGGGCGAGACATCCGGGTTGCGGTAGACCAGCATCACCGACAGCCAGGACAACAGGAAGCCCAGCAGGTAGGCGCCGCCGTCGCCGAGGAATAGTTTACCGAAGGGGAAATTTACCAGGAAGAAGCCAGCCGTTACCGCGCAGACCAGGAAGCACAGGCGCGCCAGCTCGGGGTCGCCGCTGCCGTCGGCGATGAAACCGAGGGCGACCAGGCCGATGATCACGGTGCCGCTGGCCAGGCCATTGAAGCCGTCGATGATGTTCACGGCGTTCGCCACGCCGCCCACCGCGAAGGCGGTGAACAACACCGACAGCGGCAGCCAGGTCAGCAGGGCATCGACCGGGTCGACGCCGGTCTCGAGGATACGCACGTCGGTCAGCGCCCAGCACAATACGCCGCTGGCCATGGTGGCGAGCAGGCGCGCGCCGATCGAGACGCGGCGGGTCAGGTCTTCGGCCATGCCGAACAGGAAGGCGGGCAGCGATGCCAGCAGCAGCGGGGCGAACAGGTCTTGCTGCGCGTCGGACGACAAGGCGCAGGCCACGAACAGGCCGAGCATGATGGCCAGGCCGCCGATCCGCGGCGTAGGTGCGCTGTGGAACTTCTGTACGCCGCGCGTTGCATCCAGCGTGAACCGGCCATGCCAGCGCGTGGTTGCAACGAGCACCAGCGAGAAGACCAGCGATACCGTCAAGCCGACTTCCGAGACTAAGAAATGAGTTTCCAATCGATCCACGATAACACTTAGATAACTCGGCAATTCTAACTCATTTCTCCTGAGCAAGCCGGCGTGCTTGCCAATCGTGTAGCCCTCCTACCGCTTGGCACGCGCGGGATGAAAATCGCAAGCCATTGATTTGAAAGTGTATTTTTCAATAACAGGCAAGGTTGATTGATGCCTGGAATTGTTTTGACCCAATTCTCCTGAGATTTTCTGACAAATTGTTACATCTTCTGCGGCATTTGCACAACAATTGACCTCTCTTCCCTGCACGCTCGGACAAACGAAAAGCCTGCCGCGATTCCTTGTAATTGGAATAGGCGGCAGTATCGGGAAAGCCTTCCCTATCGGCTATGAATGCGAGGACCAAGCACGCAGGATAGTTTTATTCACGGGAGCGCAATACCGGCATATTAACGGCCCGGCTTTCTGCAACCATGCATCCATTGGAAACCAATGCATCCGGCATGAATAAAACCAGGATATTCGAAAGCTTGTAAGATTTCTTTTTCTTAAGTTTTTCTGATTGTTAGTTGCTATAATGATGAAGCAATTATTGCACCCATTAGCTACTGTTAATTGTACATAAGGATAGGATATGAAAAAGCTTCTCGCCCTGAGCGCTGCCCTGAGCCTGGTCTCGGCTCAAGCATTCGCACAAACCGCTGCCGCGCCGGCAGCGTCGAATACTGCGGCCGCTCCAGCAAGCAATGCCGCAGCCGCTCCGGCAGCGGGTAGCGCTCCTGCCGCAGCCGCTCCGGCCGCAGCACCTGCGGCAACCGGCCCGCTGGCAGGCCTGTCGACCGCGACCGGCCTGTCGACCGGCGCACTGGTCGCCGTTGGCGTCGCTGTTGCCGCAACCGCGGCAATCGTTGCCGACGACAGCAGCGATTCGACCACGACGCACTCGACGACCACCCACCATTAATCGGCGAGGGCATCCGCCCTCCAGGTACTGGTAAAAAAAATCGGCCGCTCTCGCGGCCGATTTTTTTATGCGGGAGCGCCGGTCAATAATCGGTGCTCCAGCTGACGCTCAATGACCTGGCGCCTGGCAGGACGGCAAACTGCGAGCGCGAATCGTCGCGCTGCGCTTTCCATAACCAGCTGCCCATCGCATAGCCGGCCACGCCGCCGGCCACCACATCCGATACCCAGTGCTGGCGGTCGGCCACGCGTCCCATCGCACCGATCGCGGCCAGGCCATACAGCCAGGGCGCATCGTATTCCTGGGCGAAAGGCGTCACCGCTGCGAACGCCACCGTTGCGTGATTCGACGGGAAGGACGAATCCCCACCGTTTCCGGTGCGGCTCCAGGCGCCCTGCCCGTCGCCAGGGCGTGCGCGCCGGACCAGGCGCTTGGCCAGCGTCGACACCCCGGCCGAGGCGGCGATCGATTGCAGCGAAATGATGCCGATGTTCCGCATGCGCGCATCGCCGAACGCAACGCTCGCTCCCGCCGCGCCCGCCAGGACGAGCGGCATGGCCTTGCCCACGTTGCCCCAGCTGTGGAGCGCGCGCGCGCCTTCGTGCCTGGCCACGAAGCGGTCGACCGGCTTGTCGAAGGCGGCGCCCGCCAGCACCGCGCCGCCGGCCAGCACCGCGCCTTTGCCCCATTGCGGCAGGGTCGGCGAAGCCGACACCGATTGCTGTACGCGCCAGCGGAAGGCGGGCCAGGGGCTCGGCATGCCGGCCAGGGGCGGGGTGACGGCCGGATGGTCCTGTTCGTCCTTGCGTTCCGCAAAGTTGCCCAGGCCATCGACGGTCGTCAGGTCGCGCCGCACGTCTTCCATCACCTCGTACAGGTCGCCCGGGCTGGCCACCATCTGCCCGACGTCGCGCGTCCATGGCGAAATGGCAAAGCCGGCGCTCGCCTGGGTATCCGACAGCAGCATGATGTTCAGCGGCACCGACAGGAACACGCCCTTGTCGTTGTAGGGATCGGCCGGCGTGCCCGGACTCGTGATGTCCCTGCCATTCGTCTTGGTGTACCAGGCGCCGATTTCCACCCCGGAGCGGAAGCGGCGCTTGAATTCGAGGCGCACGCCCTCGTCCCTGGCCAGGAAACGCCCTGCCCGCGCGGTGACGGTCATGTCGTAGGGCAGCCGGTAATGCAGTGCGCCGAGCGCGGTGACGGTGCGGTAGTCGCGCTTGTCGAACAAGCCCTTGAAGCCGCGCTGCTCGAGGGCGTCGACAGTCAGGTCGGTGGCCCAGCGCGCGTCTTTCGGCAGGTACAGCACCTGGCCGCCGAAGCCGCGGTACATTTCCTCGTAGAACCCGGCGGACGCGCGCGCATACAGGCGCTCGTCGAGGGTCATGTACTTGTTGAGCAAGGCGCGGTTGATCTTGAAGCGGCCGCCGCGCTTGTATTCCGCGATGTCGGAGCGGACATGCGGCAGGAGGCTGTTCGACGGCTGGGTGACGCTGGAGACGTTCTCGAGCAGGTTGAGCTTCAAGGCGCTGTTGAAGTACAGGCCTTCGCCCAGGCGGCGGTCGAAGTTCGACACCGCGGCCAGTTCGTAGCGCAGCGCGCCGCTCGGATCGTTGAAGAAGAACGACGCCCGCGGCGCCAGGCGGAAGCGGTTCGATTCGCGGTCTTCCGAGCGCAGCTGGACCATCTCGCCCTCCTGGTTCACGCGCACGCCCAGGGCGCCATCGTCTTCGCGCATCGCGGCCAGCAAGCCCGGCTCGTCGGCAAGCTTGTCCGCCGGCGTCGCATAGCGCACCAGCACCGTCTGCAGGAAGGCCTCGCGGCCGACCAGGCCCGTGAAGTAGTCGCTCAGGCGGCCGAGGTCGAAGAACTCATAGGTGGCGACCGGCTGCTCGAAGCGGGTGTAGGTGACATGGATCGCTTGCGTGCCGCGCGGCGCCAGGGCCAGCGCGGTGCGCGTGGCGCGGCCCACGGCGCGGCCGACGTTCGAGATGCGGTTGTTCGTCAGCGACAGTTTCAGCGTGCCGCCGTCGAGTTCGACGCGGATATTCCGGAAATTCTGCCTGGCCAGCGCCTGCACCAGCACGGCGCCGTGGCGCGTATCCTTTTGCCACTCGGCGATACTCACCTGGGCCGGCGCATCCTTCGGCGCGAACGCGGCCGGCTCGAGCAGCTTGGGCAGGAATTCCCGCTCCGAGAAAGGAATGCTGACGTAGGCGTTGGCGCTGAAGTGGTCGCGGTGGCGCGCCACCTGGGCGCCGAGCCAGCCCCAGCGGTATTCCACACCGAGCGCCGGCCCCTTGTCGCGCGTCCCGGCGGCCGTCTGGTCGGCGCGGTAATCGTTCTTGTAGTCGTTGGCGTCGTATTCGGCAACCAGCGACCAGCGCGGCGCCGCGACCGGCGTCCAGCGCGCCCCCGCGAACACGCCGTCCGGCCGCCGCAAGCCGGTTCCCACGCTCAGCTCCACATTGCGCGCGGCGCCGAAGGTCTTGGTCGCCACGGCATACTGGCCCTTGAACAGCTGGGTGCCGAGCACGTCGGTCGCGCCGACCGCCAGGGCCGGCATCCACTCCCCTTCCGGCAGCAGCTGGAGCTTCGCGTCGATGACCTTGTCCTTGTTGCGGCCGTACCCGCTGCCGTAGCCGTCGGCCGCGCCTTCGAATGCCCGGACGCCGCTGATGCCGACATAGCGCCCGGTCAGTTGCAGGAAGGGCAGGACGGTCGAGGTCACCCAGATGGAACTGTAGGGCCGGTCGTAGGAGTAGCCCGCGCTGAACGTACCATCCTTTTCGACAACGGCGTTCGGCATGCTGATGTAGCCGGACTGGCCTTGTACGGACGGCGTCGCCCAGGCCGGCCCTGCGGACAGCAACAGGAAGCCGTAGCCAAGGAATTTCTTGGAGGATCGGATCTTACGCAAGGTGATGGTTCTCTAAGGAAACTAGCATGGTGTCTAATGTGCGCTGCGGATGACCTGATATGAATAGGATGTCAATAACGAGGTGATCCGGCAGGCAGGGATCGTTTTTAATTCATTCTCACCGGAGGAAGCCCATGATCCAGATCGAACGGCTGCGCACGCTGGCCCGGGAAGCCATCGCGGAGTACCAGTCCTCGCTGATGGCGGGCGGCGAACCCTCGTTCCCGCAATGGGCCGAGGATGTGCTCGCGGTCTGCGACCAGGCCGAGGCCGGCATGCAGGCCAGCGCATTCGCCGCTTCCAGGGTGGGCAAGGAACGGCGCCGCAGCGTCGTTCACCACAACCCGCCCAACTAGGCCACGGCGGCCACCAGGCCCGCGCGCCTTTCCTTCGCCACCAGGTCGCTGGCCTGCTTCAGGTGCACCCAGTCGACGATTTCCTCGGCCGGACGGTAGCCCGACACCAGCTCGGCCAGTATCTGGCGCGTCAGGTCGATATTGTTCAGCACAAGCGCCGCCTCGAGCGCCGCCAGGCGTTCCTGCAAGGCTTCCCAGGACAGCGCGTGATCGTGGGCTTTCATGATGCGCGGGTGCTGGGTCGGCGACGGGTCGTCCCCGATCAGCAATTCCTCGTACAGCTTTTCGCCCGGACGCAAGCCGGTGATCTCGACCGCGATGTCGCCTTCCGGATTGGCCTTGTCCCGGATCGTCAGGCCGGCCAGTTCCACCATGCGCTTGGCCAGGTCGATGATGCGCACCGGCGCGCCCATGTCGAGCACGAAGACGTCGCCGCCGGCAGCCATGGCGCCGGCCTGGATCACCAGCTGGGCCGCTTCCGGGATGGTCATGAAATAGCGGGTGATGTCGGCATGCGTCAGGGTGATCGGCCCGCCGTCGCGGATCTGCTGGCGGAACAGCGGCACCACCGAGCCGCTCGAGCCGAGCACGTTACCGAACCTGACCATCGAGAAACGGGTTGCGCCGTTGCCTTGCGCCAGGCCCTGCAAGACCATCTCCGCCAGGCGCTTGCTCGCGCCCATGATGTTGGTGGGACGCACCGCCTTGTCGGTACTGATCAGCACGAAGTCGCTGACCTTGCATTCCGCGGCCACGCGCGCGGTGACCCAGGTGCCGAGCACATTGTTGCGCACGCCCTCGGCCGGATTGTGCTCGACCAGCGGCACGTGCTTGTAGGCCGCCGCATGGTAGACCGTGTCCGGGCGCCAGGTGCGCATGATCTCGCGCATGCGCGCCTCGTCGCGCACCGAGGCCATCAGGGGCAGGATGCGGACGTCGCTGTCGGCCAGCTTGCGCTGCAGTTCGTGGTGGATGGTGTACAGCGCATATTCCGACAGCTCGACCAGCAGCAGCGTATGCGGCGCCAGGCGGACGATTTGGCGGCACAGCTCGCTTCCGATCGAGCCGCCGGCGCCGGTTACCAGCACCACCTTGCCGCGGATGTTCTGGTGCAGCAGGTCGACGTTCGGCGCCACCGGATCGCGCCCGAGCAAGTCCTCGATATCGAGTTCGTGCAGGTCCTGCATCTGCACCTTGCCCTGCACCATTTCGGTCAGGTCAGGCAGGGTGCGTACGTGCAAGGGCAGTTTCAGCGCCTGGATCGCGCGCACGACCTCGCCGCGCCGCAGGCGGTCGACTGCCGGCATGGCCAGCAGCAAATCGGTGATGCCGCGGCTGTGCACCAGTTCGGCCAGGCGCGCGGGAGAATAGATCAGCAGGCCATTGATGGCCGAGCCCTGCAGCTTGGGCGAGTCGTCGACGAAGGCGCGCAAGACCATTTCGCGGTTGTTGGCCAGCGCGCTGGCCAGCTGCCGTCCGGCCGTGCCGGCGCCGTAGATCACCACTTGCGGCAAGCTCTTGCGGCGCAGGATGCCGATGTACAGCCCGCCCAGCCAGTAGCGCGCCAGCAGGCGGCTGGCCCCCACCAGCACGAACAGCAGCAGCGGCACATTCACGCCGATACTGCGCGGAATGCCTTCCTGGCCGATGGCCGAGAAGAGCACGAAATACACAATGGCGAACGCGCCGCAGGCTTTCACCAGGGCGGTCAGGGCCGCATGGCCGGAATAGCGGAAAATGGCGCGGTAGAACCCGCACACGACGAACAGCGGCAAGGCAACGGCCACCGCCACGCCGGCGGCCAGCAGCTTGGGCGTGTCGGCCAGGTCCCAGTTTTCCAGGCGCAGGCCGAAGGCCAGCCAGACGCAGACCACGCACAATGAGGTGTCGACGGCCAGCGCCAACGTGCGCTTCGCGGCGCGCGGCAGGGCGAGCAAATGGTCTGCGACTTTGTTAAACATGACATCCTCGTGGCCATTGGCCTACGGTTTTACCGATAAAAAACATTGCAGGCGCCTGGTCTTTCCTGTTGCGCCAGCCGCTGCCAGGAAACGCCTTGCAGATGCGGCGTCCTAACGCAAGCAAGCCTGCTCCAGGACCCGGTCTATCACAGTACAGGTCCGGTCGATCTCAGCGGCGGTCAGCGTCGGGTGAACCAGGAACATCAGGCTCGTTTCGCCCAGTTCTCGCGCGCCAGCCATTCGCTCGGCCGGCCGCCAGTCGGTATGATCGAAGGCGCGCTCAAGGTACACCTCGGAACAGGAGCCTTGGTAACACGGCACGCCATGGCCCATGATCTCATCTACGATACGGTCACGTGTCCAACCGCTGCGCAACTGCCCTGGCTGCACATAGACGTAGCACTTGTAATGGGCATGCACCACCGAATCAGGTACGGTGGGAACACGGAGCGCCTGGTAGCGACGGCAGGCATTCCAGATAGCGTTGGCATGCGCAGTGCGCGCCGCCGTCCAATCCGCCATGCGGCGCAACTGGATACGCCCAATCACACCCTGCATCTCCAGCATCCGCCAATTGGTCCCAAAGCTTTCGTGCAGCCACCGGAATCCAGGGGCATGCTCACGCTCGTAAACGGCTTCGTAACTTTTCCCATGATCCTTGTAAGACCACATGGCGCGCCAAAGCGACTCGTCATTGGTTGTGACCATGCCACCCTCGCCACCGGTCGTCATGATCTTGTCCTGGCAAAAACTCCACGCCCCGACATGACCGATCGAGCCGACACGCCGGCCTTTATAGCGCGCGCCATGAGCTTGGGCGCAGTCCTCGATGACCTTGAATCCGTGCGACTGCGCCTGCGCCATGATCGGATCCATGTCGCACGGCCAGCCAGCCAGGTGAACGCAGATGACCGCTTTCGTACGTGGCGTCAGTACCCGTGCGATGGTCGCTGCCGACAAATTCCCGCTGTCGATATCGACGTCGGCAAAGACCGGAATCGCACCGGCATTCACGACACAGGAAATACTGGCAATAAACGTCCGCGGCGTGACGACAACTTCATCGCCGGGCCCGATGCCCAAGGCCTTCAGTGCAATATCCAGGGCAAGCGTTCCATTGCTGAGTGCAACGGCATAGCGTGTTTCGCTCCAGGCGGCAAATTCTTTCTCGAATTCGCGGCACTCGCTACCTGTCCAATAATTCACCTTGTTCGACAGCAGCGTGCGTTGAACTGCAATCGCTTCTTCTTCGGTAAAACTCGGCCATGGGGAAAACTTTGTATTAAGCATGGTGTTCAAACATCATTGTGAGAGCATGACACGTGCAGGATTGCCGACCACAGTGGCACCTGCGGAAACACTTTTCGTTACGACCGCGCCCATGCCAACGATCGCGCCTTTTCCGATAACGAGCGGCGCGCCAGGCTTACCCTGGCGGAGAATCGCTCCAGTACCGATATATGCGTGGTCTTCGACCACGACATTTCCATTGCAATGCACGCCGGGTGCAAACGTCACGAAGTCACCGATCACGCAGTCGTGAGCGACATAACTGTAGATGTTCGCGTGGAATTGCCGGCCGATCTTGACGTTGCTTGTGATGGAAACGAAAGGACACAATACGGCGCCAGCGCCCATTTCAACGGCATCGAGGACCATCACGTTTTCTGCCTGCACATGCAGGAATCCGACGCCGTCGGCGATGCAGCGCTGTGCCAGTTTTTCACGCACCGCCCCATTGGCGATAGCCAGGACGACATACCTCGCCGTCGCGTCCTGCTGGAGCCACGCCTCATAAGTCGATACAGCATGGCCATTGACCGTTTCAGTCGACAGCTGGTCGTCGATGAAGACCAAGTCGAACGATTCTTCTTCCGCTGTCAATTGGCGCCGGACTAGCGGCATGACCTCGCGTCCAAAACCGCTGGCACCATACACCGCCACTCGCTTCATATTTTTTCTTTCACCGCAGCGCAACGGGATTGCTCCGCGTCGCCCGTAAATTTCGTCATCGTGGCTTCACCGGCCGCGCTGATACCGTCCTTGATCAATACCTTCTTGACCGTGAGCCACAGGATGCGGATATCGAGAGCCAGCGTCCGATTTTCCACATACCAGACATCATGATCGAATTTTTCTTCCCAGCCGAGGGCGTTACGCCCATTTACCTGGGCCCAACCGGTAATGCCTGGACGTACCTCGTGGCGACGTGCCTGGTGCGGTGAATAAAGCGGAAGGTAGTCCATCAATAACGGACGTGGCCCAACCAGGCTCATTTCGCCTTTGAGCACATTCCAGAGTTCCGGCAGCTCATCCAGGCTCGTCGCACGTAACAGGCGACCAAAGGCCGGAAGCCGTTCGGCATCGGGGAGCAGGCTGCCGTCGGCGGCACGGGCATCGGTCATGGTCCTGAATTTCACCATTTCGAATGGTTTCCCATCCAGTCCAGGACGAATCTGGCGAAAGAGTACGGGGCTGCCGAGTTTTCTACGTACTATAAAAACGAGTCCCAGCAGGGGCAGCGCCAAAACAAGCAGCGCCAGTGCTGCCACTACCGTATCGAAAAGTCGTTTCATGCATTACTTTGTTTTGCCGCAGAGCGGAAGCAGGTGATTTTAACACCCGACAATAGCAGCCTCAACTGCAAGATTTAGTGAGAATTGGAAGAAGAAAGAACAGACTTGTCAGCTTTTCCCTTATTCGTCACGCTAAATAGATCTCCCGTCGATCACTCGGGCAGCCATTTCCTTGCTGCCGAATTCAATGGCAAATGGATCAAACCCTCCTGCCGAGGGGATACGGGGCGGACGGCCAGGTCCGCGCCGGACACCGGTCCGGACGCGGTTGGTATGAAAAAGATCAGGTCCGTGCCGGCTGCAGGGCGCGCCGCGCCGCCGTTTGCTCGAGCGTATCGACCCAGCGGTCGGCCAGCAGGGCGCGGCTGAATTCGCGCTCCGCCAATGCCCGGCCACGCTCGCCCATCGGGACCAGGGCGGCGCGGTCGTCGGCGGCGCGTTCGAGCGCATCGGCGAACGCGGCAGGATCGTCGGGCGGCACCGAGAAGCCGCACTGGTTGTCGTCGATCATGCCCGCCAGCCAGCCGGGATAATTGTTCAGCACCGGCAAGCCGGCCGCGATGTAGTCGAAGAACTTGTTCGGCGACGTGCCGTAGTAAAACGCCGAAACGTTCGCCAGGATCTGCAGGCCGACGTCGGTGGACGCCATCAGCCCGGCCAGGCGGGCCTTGTTCACCGGGTCGTGGAACACGACATTGTCGAGTCCTTCGCGCTGGGCGCGCGCCATCAGGCCCGGCTTGAGCTTGCCCTGCCCGATCAGCAAGACCTTGATGTCGTCGCGGCCGCGGCGCTTCAGTTCGGCCGCCGCGTCGAGCACGGCGTCGAGGCCGTTGGCCATGCCGTGGGTACCGGCAAACACCGCCATCAGGTCGGTGCTGCGGATCTGTTCCGGGCGCCAGGGCTGCACTTGCGCGGCAAAGATGCCGAGGTCGCAGCCGTTCGGCACCATGGCGATGCGCTCGCGCGCCACGCCGCGGTGGGCGATGCCTTCGACGATGCCGGGCGACAGGCCGATGCAATTGTGCGCCGAGCGGTAGCTGGCCCACTCGAGCAGCGACATCGCGCCCAGCACCAGCGGATTGCGGATGACGCCCATGGCGCGCGGCAGTTCCGGCCACAGGTCGCGCACCTCGAACACGAAGGGCTTGCCGCGCAGCCAGCGCGCGAAGATGCCCGGGATGCCGGCCGTCAGCGGTGTGGTCGTGGCAAACAGCACGTCGTAGCGTTCGCGGAAGGCCAGGCCGACGCTGCGCAGCGCGAATTTCAGGAAGGTCAGCGCGCGCTTGGCCAGGCCGTCGGCATTCGTGTAGGCGAGGTCGAACTCGATGATGTCGATGCCGTCGACGATGCCGCGGCGGCGGCCATTCCGGAAGGGATCGGACAGGCCGGTCTCGCCGCCGCCGTAGCTGCCGCAGACCATCGTCACTTCATGCCCGCGCGCGATCAGGCGGCGCGCCATTTCATACGAGCGAATGCCGGCCGACCCTTTTGGGGTCGAAAAATGTTGGTGAAAATACAGAACTTTCATGATGCCCAGCTTATCTCCGTGACCAGCCTTCCTGCCTCATGCACTTCCAGTTCGAGGACAGGCACTGCTGTTTTTTCCAAGTAATGTCGAGACTCCCAGCCCTCGACGAGTTCGCAGCGCACGATGCGCATGCCGGCCTGCAGCGCCAGCGCCAGCCCGGCCTGCGGGTTGGTGAGTGCGGCGGCGCCGTCCCGCACCGCCAGCTCCCAGCTGCCCGGCGCCAGGCGCCAGCGCAATACCGCTTTTCCGAATCTGCCGCCCAGTTCGTCCTCGACGCGCAGAGCGGTGTCCGACAGCGTGACGGCGCGCTTGTGGCTGGCGCCCTGGCGGTCGCGGTAGCCCGCCATCAGCTGCGTTGCGCCGCCGCTTTCCTGGAGGGCGCCCTTCCAGCGCGTGGCCAGCCAGTCGCCGAGCAGGAAACGGGTCAGGCGCGGCATCTGGTCGCGCCCGTCGAACTGCACCGTGTTATGCGACGCGGTGCCGCCGAAATACTGTTGCCAGCGCGGCTCGGTGTTGTAGCTGTAGGTGCCGGCGTCGCGCAGCAGGTTCTGCCCATCCACCCACAAATCGAGGTGCAGGACGTCGGCCTGGCTGGGACGGAAACGGAAGCGCGGATAGCGCAGCAGCGCCAGCGCGCCGGCGCGCCGCAACACCGCGAAGCCGCCGTCCTGGCCGTCCTGGGAGGCCGGCGCCGGAGCCTGTGCATCCGGCAGCGGCACGCCCAGCCAATGCAGGGCATGGTTCCAGCTGCCCTCCCCCGCATACGCGCGGCGGTTCCCGAACAGGGCCAGCGTTAGTTGCACGCTGGGCCGGTGATCGCGGTAGCCGGTATCGGCCAGCTGCAGCAGGCGCGCGCCGTCGTTGGCGCCCAGGTTGGGCGCGTCGCCGCCCGCGGGGTCGACCAGGCGCCGCAACCACTCGCCGGCCGCCAGCACGCGCGCGCGCAGGCGCGGCGACAGCGCCGGCAAGTCGAGCTGGCGGCGCCACACCTCGGCCAGGCAAAAGGTGTCGAGCATGACGCGGTGGTAGTTCGTCGAATACTGGCTGAAGCTGCCGTCCTCGCCGATCAGGCGCCGCGCGCGGTTTTCGAGCCAGCGCCGCCCGGTGCGCGCATAGGCTGCGCCGCCGGCCACGCCGAGCGCCTGCAGCCAGCTGCCGCCGATGTACAGCGCGGCCGCTTCCGAAGTGCCGTGGTTGTTATCCTGGGCCATCGCGTACTGCACGGTGGGCGCGATGCGCTGCAGGTGCAGCTGCAGGGCGCTGCGCAGCGCCGGGCTGGCGTCGCGCACCTGGCCCAGCATCAGGGCCGCGCAGGCCAGGTGCATGACGCGGATCGACGCTTCCTGCCCGCATTTCCAGTTCGGCCCGTTGTAGGGCGCATTGCTGGCGAACCAGTCCCCCAGCCAGGCGTTCAGCCGCGCCAGGGCGGCCTGGTCGCCGTTGCGCGCGCGCTGGGCAAAGGCGAGGACCCAGTCCATGCGCGACAGTTCCCACATCAGCTTGATGTCGCCGACGGCCGGGTCGAAGTCGGGAATCCGGAACCACGGCCGGCCGGCGTCGGGCATGCGCTGCCCGGTGAGCGGATTGGCCAGCCAGTCGGGCGGCGCCTCGCCCAGCGCGAACGGCCAGCGGCTGAACAGCATGCCGCTGTCCTGCCACCCGGCCACCGGCGCCAGGTCCAGCGGCGCCAGGCGCGCGGGGCCGAAGAACGGCCCGGCAGGCGCATCCGCGCGCAGGCGCCGCACCGGATTCAGGCCGGAGCGCACGCCCACCGAGTACAAGGTGGCGCGCAGGATGTTGGGGATTCCCAAGGCCAGCGCGGTGCGGGCCTTGGTCGGCAGCTGCGACATCAGCTTGCGTCGTGCTGCTGGCGCAGGATCGCCGCCACCTCGATCGTGGCGCGCGCCACCTCGAAGATTTCCGCCGGCGCAATCGCAGGCACGCCGCTCTCGACCGCCTTCAGGAAGGCCGCCGCACAGCCGGCCTGGCCCTTGTCCTGCTTCCACAGGTTCATCTTGCCGAAGCCTGGCCAGCCGAAGCCCTGCAGCTTGCGGAAGTTATCCAGCTGCAGCACACGGCCCGCGGCGAATACTTCGACCCGTTCCTTCGGGAAGCTGGCCGCGCCGTTGGCGAGGTACATGATGGTGCCGAAGGAGCCGTCGGCAAAGCCGAGGGTGATCGAGGCCTTGTCTTCGGTAATGGCGATGCCGGGTGCGGCGCCCATGCGGCGCGCCTGGATCGACACGATCGGGCTGCCGGCCAGGAAACGCATCAGGTCGATGAAGTGGCAGGCCTCGCCGATGATGCGGCCGCCGCCGCTGGCTTCGTCCTGGGTCCAGTGGTTGGCGGGAATCGCGCCGGCATTCATCGTCATGATGAAGGACTTCGGCTCCTTGACCGGCTCCAGCAAGGCCTTCATCTTCTGCACCTGCGGCGCGAAGCGGCGGTTGAAGCCGACCATGACTTGCGGTGCGCCGCGGCCGGCGCCGGCGCCGGCATGCGCCAGCTCATACGCGGCCTCGACTTCGGCCAGGCCCTCGGCGTCGATCGCCAGCGGCTTTTCCACGAACACGTGCTTGCCGGCCTGCAGGGCCAGTGCCACGAAGCGCGCGTGCGTATCGTGGCGCGTGACGATGGCCACCGAATTGATGGCCGGATTGGCGAGCATGGCGCCGACATCGGTCGAGGCTTCGGCAAAGCCGGCCTTCTCGCCGTGGATCACGCCGTTGATGCCGCCGGCGGTGACGATGGTGTGGAACTGGCCGCCGGCAGCCTTGAATGCCGGGATCAGCATGCGCGAGGCGTAGTTGCCGGCGCCGATGAAGCCGAGCACCGGGCGCTGCGGGGTGAAGCTGGCGCCGCTCTTCAGCGTGACCTGTTTCGCCAGGCGCTGGGCATGCGGCGACCCGTACTGCAGCAGGATGCCGAGGCCGGATTTATCGGCGGTCAGGCTGGCATACGCCTGTTCCGCATCCTCGAAGGCGAAGCGATGGGTGATCAGCGGCGCCACGTCGAGCTGCTTGCTGGCCAGCATGTCGAGCACGGCTTCGAAGTTGCGCTGCTCGGTCCAGCGCACGAAGCCGAGCGGATAATCCTGGCCCTTGTCTTCGTACGACGGATCGTAGCGGCCCGGGCCGTACGAGCAGCTGACCTGGAAGCTGAGTTCCTTTTCGTAGAAATCGGCGCGGTTCAGCTCCAGGCCGCTGACGCCGACCAGCACGATGCGGCCGCGCTTGCGGCACATGCGCGCGCCCTGGGTGACCGGGTCGTTCGACTGCGTCGAGGCGGTGATGATGACACCGTCGACGCCCTGCCCGCGCGAAAAGGCCTGCGCGGCCGCAATCGGGTCTTCGCCGACGGCGGGGTTGCAGGTCTCGGCGCCGAACTGGCGCGCCAGCGCCAGCTTGGCGCTATCGAAATCGATCGCCAGCACGCGGCAGCCCTGGGCCCGCAGCAGCTGCACCGTCAGCAGGCCGATCAGGCCGGCGCCGGTGACCACGAAGCACTCGCCCAGGGTCGGCTGGGCCAGGCGGATACCCTGCAGGCCGATACTGGCCACCACCACGAAGGCGGCGGACTCGTCGTCCACGGCGTCGGGAATGCGCGCCACCAGGTTCTTCGCGACCTTGACCACGTCGGCGTGCGAACCGTTCGAGACCACGCGGTCGCCCGGCTTGAAGTTGGCGGCGCCGGCACCGGCTTCGATCACCACGCCGACGTTGCAATAGCCGAGCGGAAGCGGCTGGCCCAGCTTCGATTTCACCGCCTCGATAGTCGTCATCAAGCCATCGGTGCGCACTTTCTCCAGCACCATCTTGACCTTTTCCGGCTGCTGGCGCGCCTTGTCCAGGTAGGAGGCCTTGCCGAAACCGACCAGCATGCGTTCGGTGCCGGCCGAGATCAGGCTGGTGGTGGTGCCGATCAACACGCTGCCGTGGGAAACGCCGGGCGCTGGCGCCTCGGCAATGTAGGTGGCGCCCTGGCCCATGTCCTGCAAAATTTGCTTCATTCTTCTTGTTCCGGAATCAGCGCAGACGACTCGGTCGCGCATAGTTAATCAATACGGCGCGGTAAGGCCCCTTGAACACGAACATGCTGCCGGCGGCGGCGCCGGCCAGGCCGATGGTGTCGATCAGCTGCTGCATGTGGTCGACATTGCCGGCCCCGCCGAGGATGGTCAGCGGCAGGCTGACGGCGGCGCGCACGCTCTTCGCCAGGTCGAGGTCGTAGCCCGCCATTTCACCGTCGCGGTCGATCATGTTGATGACGATTTCACCGGCGCCCAGGGCCGCGGCCTGGCGACAGAACTCGACCAGGCTAACGCGGCTTTTCTCGCGGCCGTTGTGGGTGTACACCGTGTAGCCAGGCAGGAACTTGTTCTTGCGAACGTCGAGCGTGACGACCACGCTCTGCGAGCCGACCGCCTCGGCGATCTCGCGGATCAGCTCGGGGCGCGCCAGCGCGGCCGCGCTGATCGACACCTTCTCGAAACCGAGCGCGATGATCTGCGCCGCCAGCGCGGCACTGGCCACGCCGCCGCCGTAGCAGAGCGGCATGCGCGACTCGACCGCCAGGTTCTTCAGCAGCTTGAGGTTGGGGCCGCGGCCCTGGGCGGTGGCGTCGATGTCGATGAACATCAGCTCGTCGACTTCTTTCTCGTTGAAGATCTTCACCGCATTCAGCGGATCGCCCACGTATTTCGGGTCCTTGAACTGGCGCGTCTTGACCAGGCCGCCGTCCTGCATCAGCAGGCAGGGAATGATTCGGGATCGCAGCATCGGTCAACGCTCCGCAAAATTCTTGAACACGCGAACGCCGTTCGCATGGCTCTTTTCAGGGTGGAACTGCATCCCGAACACGTTCTCGCGCGCGACGGCGCAGGTCAATTCCTTGCCGTATTCCACCGTCGCGGCCACATTACCGGCCGACGCCGCGTCGAAGTAATAGCTGTGCAGGAAATAAAAGCCGCGCTCGCTGTCGACGCCGTCGAACAGCTGGGCGCCGTCGCGCGGCGTCACCGAATTCCAGCCCATGTGCGGCAGCTTCGGATTGGCCGGCAGCGTGGCGGCATCGATGCGGCGCACATGGCCGGGAATCCAGCCCAGCCCCGGTAGCTCGCCCTCGTCGCTCGAATCGGCCAGGATCTGCATGCCGACGCAAATGCCCATGACCTTCTTCTTGTTGACCAGCACCTGTTCATTGAGCATCTCGACCATGCCGGAGTTGTTCAGGTAGCGCATGGTGGCATCGAAGGCGCCGACCCCGGGCAGGATGTAGCGTTCGGCCGCGGCCAGCTCGGCCAGGTCGCCGGTGACGATGTGCGGAATCTTCAGCTGCTTGTAGATGTTGGCGATGGCGCCGACATTGCCCGAACCGTAATTGATAATCGCGATCATCGCTTGACCGACCTTTCGACACCCAGCGTCTTGAGCACCTTGGCGCCGAGATCGAACATCCATTCCTGGTTCTTGTAGTCCTTGTAGGTTTTCTTCGGCATCGTGTGGTAGCTGCGCAGCTCTTCGACGGAGATGCCCAGCTTGGTCGCGATGTATTCGAAGTCCTCGTCGATCGTGGCCGGATCGTAGGCCGGCTTTTCCAGCTTCGCCAGCGCCTCTTCGCGCGTCATCTGCCCGGTCTGGATCAGGCTCGAGTACTGCACGCGGCGCGTGTCGTAGCCGAAGCGCGTCGGCAGCCAGTAGGCTTCGTAGAAGCGGGTAAAGCGCGATTCGAAATGCTTTTGCGGATACGGGCGCCAGTCATAGGTCTCGGACAAGACCTTGATCGCATGTTCTTTCGTGTATGGCAGGTAGTTCAGGGGCTTGACCACCTGGACCCCGCGGATATAGCGCAGGTAGACCTTGTGGAACAGGACGCTGCTGAACGGATAGGTCTTCAGCGGACGCGTACCGAACTGGCCGTGGATGTCGCGCAGCTGCGCCATGTCGGTGCCGTAGTACAGCCAATCCTTGGGATTGCGCACGCACTCGGTGGCGAAATTGCCGCCGTTGATGATGTACTTGATGTTGTGCTTGTTGGCGAAGTGGTACAGGGTCGCGACGAAGGCATGGTCTTGTGGAATGTCAAGGTGCGGCACGCCGGACTTGAAGAACGCCAGCTGGAAGTCCTTCATTTCTTCCCAGTTGATCACCTCGGTGTACAGGTCCAGGCCGAGCTTGTCGACCAGCATCTGGATATTGTTCACCGCAAGATCGGTGTTCCAGCCGCCGTCGACGTGGAACACCAGCGGGCGCAGGCCGAACTCCGTGACTGCCAGGTGCAGCAGGTAGGAACTGTCCAGGCCACCGCTCATGCCGATGATCGAATCGAAGGGCTTGCCCTTGCCCGATTTCTTGATTTCCTCGATCTGGGCCCGGAACATCGCCTTGCCGGCGTCGTTGGGGTGCCAGTTCGGACGCACATCGGTTTCGAAACCATTGCAGTGGTCGCAGACGCCGTTGGCGTCGAAGCTGATTTTGCTGTCGCTGGTGTCCATGACACACTTGGCGCAGACTTGATACTCTCTCATAATTTCCCTAGCGGCGCCTGAGCGGCGGAATAATTGCCGGACGCTGAATGTTATTTAACCGAAGACCTTGACGTATTTGCGATATTCGCGATGCGCGTCCCGCGCGAAAATCCAGCGCTGCTTGCCTGGCAGCTTGGCTAGCGATGCATGCCAGTGGTGCATGATTTGCAGGCAGGGATCGTAGTACACCTGGGCGCCAACATCACTCAGTTGCTTGCTCAGGAAATACTCCTCCGACATCAGGAAGGTCGGCGCCCACAGTTCCTCGAACAGTTCGAAGAAGCGCGGGGAAAGAATATAAATCGAACCATGACCCTGGTGAATGGAACGCGCTTCCTGCCAATGTGTCTCGTCTTTACGTTTGGAGATCGCTGGCAGCATGCTCGCTACTTTCTGGATCAGCATGCCGAGGTGGTAGTTCGAGTAATACAGGTCGTAGAAAATCTCGCGAACCGGACTGATGGCGGATATCACATGCGGATTTTGATGATGTCCGTCGACGGTAATCACGTCCGGGGAAATCACGGCATGCTGTCCCAGCCGCTGCTGGTTGGCGACCAGTTTCTGGCCAAAATCCGCCGGGAACTCAAGGTCGTTGTTGCCGATAATGGCCCACCCCAGGCTTGGGAATTGACGGCGCATCTCCTTGATGCCGGCATTCAAGCCTCGAAAATATCCGACATTATCTTTTTGCAGCAATAACGTCACCGAAGGAAATTCTTCCTTGAGCTGGAGCAGCTCCTCGACATTTTCTTCGTTAGACGCATTGTCGACAACGAAAATCCGATAATCGCACCCTGTGCTTGCCAATAAGGTACGGACCGCCTCGCGAGTAAAGCTGCTGTTATTGAAGTTAGTACAAACGTATCCAATTTCCATGATTTTCATGCTGCCGGTTGAAGAGGCGACACAACCTGACGATTGCCACCTAATATTTTGTTTGCAATTAAAACGATGCTGACAATGATAAAACTCGTGTAAACGCTATTCCATATCAAGAGACTGACGATGTACGTTGTGTACAAGAAGCCGATAAAATGGATGAAAAATGTGTGCGCGATCACTCGATTTCTCAGCATCAACCCACAGAAAAAAAGCACGTGGCTGATGCCACCGAAGATGCACATGAATACTGCTGTACCGAGAATGCCAAAATCGGTAACCAGCCCACGAAACCAAGTATAAATATTACTCGTGATGAAATCGCCGTAGTAGAAATATTCCCCGTAAACCCCTGGAACTGTCTCTTTTTGACTACCTGCGAATTTAAAAACCGACATGAATGTATAAAACCCGTTGGCGTCGCTATCGATAGCGTAGTTCATGACCGATCCTGACCCGACATAATACGAAAACCAGTCGGAAAACGCGTACATGTGAGCCGACGTATACGATGCAAAGTATCTGATCAGTCCGTTCAAAATAACGTTGTTATCAGACTCCTCGAATAGGCCGCGCGACAAGAACGAAAAAATCAACATGAAAAACAATACAAGGGAATAAATCGATAATTTCAGCCAGTTTATTTTTCCGAACAGCTTCAAGTCGCCTTTGTTGAGCTTGCTCATCAGAAGCGCGCCCCAGAAGAACGCCAATACCAGGAACAAATTTCCTTTCGCACCCTGCACCAGGAGCGCCAAAATGGAGGGCATTAACACCAGCGCGATATAAAGACCTTTTCGCGCACTGGATTTTGCGCTATCGAACACCAAACCACCAAAAATCGCAGCTGGATACATCAGCACAAAGCTGAGCTGACTGAAAATACTGGAAGACAGTTCGTCGCTATAGCGCTTCGCCATGTATTGATTCGCGACTGCCAGGAAGTTAAAAAGGATATCGGCGAAAGAAAATCCCTGCTCACTAATACTGACAATCAAGGTCAAGACGGCACCGATCGAAAACAGATAAAAGCTCCAGATCAAGAATGCCGAGTCATATTTTTCACTTTGCCCCAAGCGCCTATTCGTTATGAATGCCTTGCGCCATTGGAATGGCAGCGCAGTGCATGAAAACAGAAGGCATGCGAAAAATATAAATACCATTCCTTGGGGATTGATGGGAATCAAAAACAAAAAGACGAGCGGCACGATCGTGGCAAAGAACCAAAACAGGCTGAATAAAGCTGCAGGAAATATCCAGGTTCCAACAATTTTTCTTACCACTACAGCCTGAACGAGAAGTCCCAAGCTAAAGCAGATAGCGGTTATTTTCTCAATCATTTCCATGACAACTCGTACTCCGGGACACGCAGGTACTTTGCGACGATTGTCAGTTGCAAGCAGGCTTCAGCGGCCACAAAAGCCATTGCAGCACCGTACGCACCAAATAAGCTTCCCGCAACTGCACATGTGACGACACTAACCACGCCAGCAATAACGATGGAACGGAAGAGATAAACGCTCTGCCCCATCGCATTCAAGCCGGCGCTACCGAGCATGAAGTTGGCAACCCCTACCAATGCTCCCACACACATAATTCCAAGCAAAGGTCCGACGCGGCTGAGGTCGCCGATCTTGCGGACGAATCCAAGCTCACTTTGCGCCCAGGGATAAACAAGATACAGGGCAGCGATGATCGCTATCAATGCCCCCACCTGCGGCAATGTCAGGCGCAGCAGTCCATGCAATATGAAACGCCGCGATACGTCGGTGCGCTGGGCAATACGCATCGCATGGGGCATGAAGTGCTGGTTCAGCGGCCGGATGGCGGCCTGGAGCGACTTGACGAGCTTCTCGGCCAGGGAATAGGCGGCAATCATCGTGCTTGGAACACCGATCGCCGCCAGTATCAGGACGTTGGCGTCACGATAAAGCGTTACGCCCAGATTGCCAAAAAAGATAAAACGTCCATTAATGATAATTTTTTTGAGGTAATCGCTGCCCGGCCAGCCCCAACCCAAACCATACCCGGCAAATGCATAGCCAAGGGCGAGCACCGCGCCTGTCAAGTACGAGATACCGATGGCCAACGGGACCAGGATATAGTCCGACGCATCCTTCACCAGCAACAAGACGGCAAGCGTGGCGGAACAACGCGCAGCGACCGTAATGGCCCCGACCACCGCGTTCTGGCCCAAGCCTTGGAAAAACCAGTTAGGCTGGATCGCAAAACTGAGCGGTACCAGCGACCATGCGAGCGCCGGCAACAGTAGTGCCGGATCGAGCAGCCATGCAATGGTCGCGAGTACGGGAAGAAACAACAAATACAGGCTCACCCTTGTGATAACAATCCCGCATAGCAACTGCGATAGTTTGACGCGGTCCCTTTTCGGATCGTTGCCGACGACACCTGCTACACCGTCGATTTCGAAGCTGTACAACACGACAGCCAACAGGAACAACGCCAGTGCTTCACCGATCACCAATTTGGAGTAATAGTGCTCTCCCAGTACGCCTAGCGCGAACGGGAACACGATCAGCGGCAGCGCTGCATTCGATGCTTGCATGGCCGTCAGCCAAAACACATTCAAGACACTTTTTTTCATCGGTTTATCCAGCACAGGTGCATCTGCATGCGTTGACAGATGTTCCCGCGACCGGCGATAGCAAGCCCTGGCGACTGTTGCGCCAGAAACTGAGCCGAGTGGGCGACGACCTTATCCATTCCAATGACTTTCCGTCCTGCTTGCACCGCACGCCTAAACGCGCGCGCCTCGATATTCAATCAAGGCGCGTGCAAGTGCATCACGCCCGTAGACCCATAACAAGGCGCCGAAAAAGGCGAGGAAGGCGGCGATCACGGCCAGTCTCAAGGGCTTCGGTGCAAACTTCTTCTCAGGAGCGATGGCCGGATCCAGTGTCTGGATGACGGACGAATCACGTGCCTCGTCCAGGCGCGCCGCTTCGTACTGCTTCGCGAGCAGCTCATAGAGCATCTGCTGGTATTTCACTTCACGCAGGGTCTTGATGTTTTCCAGGCCGCCAAGCGATTTGGCCGGGGCACCGGCTGCGCCGCCTTCGCGGCCGCCTTCGGCGCGATTCAGTTCCGCACGCAAGCTGTTCAGCTCCTGCTGGGTCTGCCGGTATTCCTGGTTATTCTCGGTGACGAAGGCACGCATCGAATTCAGCTTTATTTCCTTGGCGGTTGCCTGCGCACGCATCCGGGCCACCGTTTCGACCAGGGCACGGCTATCGGCATCCACACTGACCACGCCCTTCGTTTCCAGGCCTTTCTTCAGCTCGACTTCGGCGCCGGCCAGCTTGTCCTTCGCTTGTTCGAGCTGGCGTTCGAAGAACAGCCGGCGCTGGGCTGCTTCGGTCACTGCAAACACCCGCGACAGCTTGGTCAACTCATCGACATACGCATTCGCGAGCGAGGCCGAACGTTCCCGGTCTTCGTCATCCACCGTCACCGTGATCAGGCCATCCTTGCCGACGTTGATCGAGGAATTCAGTTCCAGCTTCTTGCGCGCCTTTTCCATGGAATCGGTGTCGTAGACCTTCAGCAAGTCGAAGCGGCTGATCATGCGGTCGGCGACCGTGCGGCTTTTCAGCATGCCGATATAGACGTCGGCCGGACTCTTGACGCCAGCGGCCCCCGCCACCAGTCCAGCCGCTCCACCCAGCTGCGACAACAGCGCGGCAGTCGCCGACTGTGCTTGTTGTGGCGGCAGCAATAGCGTACTTGCACGATAGGTCGGTGGCAGGACCAGGCAGATACCGAATACAAGAACAGCAGTGACCACGGGCGCACCGAAGATCAGCTTTTTATTCTTGGCGAAGACTGCCAGTAGATCGAAGAGGCTTGCGACCCCAGGTTGACCTTGCTGAGGCGAAATGCTGTTGTGATGTTCACTCATGCGAGAATACCGGAATGCTGGATGTTAAGAACAATGGACTGGATCGTCGGGACCGTACATGCCCCTCAATCCGGTCAGCGACTACACCGTTGAAACGTTCGTGACCAAGCCAAGGATCAGCGCATGCATAAATCGAGCGCCTTTTGCCAATCCGGAAGCACGATCGACCGTTCGGCGAGTTTGGCCGCACTCATGACCGAATTGCCGGGACGTGGGGCGGTCATTGGATACTCTGCGCTGGTGATCGGCAGCACGCGGCAATCAAGACCGGCATGTTCCACGATCGCACGCGTGAAGCCGTGCCAGGTGGTCTGTCCCCGGCTCGACAGGTGATAGATCCCGGAATGGGAATCCCACCACGCCTCTTGCCCGGCTTGGGCCAGCAGCAAGGCAGTCGTGTCCGCGATGGTCCTGGACCAGGTTGGCGCACCATACTGGTCATCGACCACCCGCAGCTCGTCCCGCTCGCGCGCAAGCCTCAGCATCGTCAGTAAAAAATTCTTCCCACGCATTCCGTACACCCAGCTGGTGCGCAGGATAAGGTGAGGGATGCCGGCCGCCGCAACGGCTTGCTCGCCTTCGAGTTTCGTTCTTCCATAGACGCTTAACGGATTCGGCACGTCGGCTTCGGTGTAGGCACCCTCTTTGGTCCCATCGAACACGTAGTCGGTCGAATACTGGACCATTGCCGCTCCCAGGGCCTTCGCTTCTTCCGCCAGCACGGCAGGCGCCAGGGCATTGATCGTCCGTGCCAATTCCGGTTCCGACTCGGCCTTGTCCACCGCGGTATAGGCAGCCGGGTTCACGATCAAACCAGGCTTCACCGCACGCACGACGCTGCGGACCTGCTGCAGGTCGCTCAGGTCCATGCCCGCACGGTCGAGCGCGACGACCTCGCCCAGGCCTTGCAAGGCCCGTTCCAGTTCATAGCCAACCTGCCCGCTGCCGCCCGTCAAGAGGATCTTCATGCGAAGGTCTCCGCCGCTGCAAGCAGGGGCGCCTGGCTATCCTTGGCCGATAACTGCGGCTTGCCGTTCATGGGCCATTCGATTCCAATCGTCGGATCGTCCCAGCGCAGCGAGCGCTCATGCTCGGGCGCCCAATAATCGGTGGTCTTGTACAAGAATTCGGCGCTGTCGGACGTCACCAGGAAGCCGTGGGCAAAGCCAGGCGGAATCCAGACCTGGCGCTTGTTATCCGCGCTCAGGTGCACCCCGACCCATTTGCCGAAGGTCGGCGACGACTTGCGCATATCGACGGCGACATCGAACACCGAGCCCGAGACGACGCGTACCAGCTTGCCTTGCGGCCGCTGGATCTGATAGTGCATGCCTCGAAGGACGCCTTGCGACGATTTCGAGTGGTTATCCTGCACAAATGGCAAATCGACATGCGTCAATGCGCGGAATTTCTCCTCATTGAAGCTTTCGAAGAAGAAACCACGGTCGTCGCCGAATGTACGCGGCTCCAGGATGACGACGTCGGGGATAGTAGTGCGAAAGGCTTCCATTAAAATATCTTCTCTTGCAATATACGAAGCAGGTACTGGCCGTACCCGTTTTTCTGAAGCGGCGCGGCCAGTCGTTCGACTGCCTGCGCATCGATGTAGCCCTTCCGGTACGCGATTTCTTCCGGTACCGCGATCTTCAGGCCCTGCCGCTTTTCGATTGTTGAAATAAACTGCGATGCTTCCAGCAAGGAGTCGTGCGTGCCGGTATCGAGCCACGCCATCCCACGTCCCATCACCTCGACTGCCAGTTCGTCGCGCTGCAGGTAGATTTTGTTCACGTCGGTGATTTCGAGTTCGCCACGCGCCGACGGCTTGATCGAGGCGGCGATATCGCACACCTGGTTGTCATAAAAATACAAGCCAGTCACTGCGTAGCTCGACTTCGGCTTCAGCGGCTTTTCCTCCAATGACACGGCACGCTGTGCCCCATCGAACTCAACGACGCCATAGCGCTCCGGATCGAGCACGTGGTAGGCGAAGACGGTCGCGCCGTGCTCGGATGCATGGGCCTTTTTCAACTGGCTGTCGAGGTCATGCCCGAAGTAGATGTTGTCGCCAAGGATCAAGGTCGATGGATCGTTGCCGATGAAATCGCGGCCGATCAGGAAGGCCTCGGCCAGGCCATTTGGCGCATGCTGCACGGCATAGCTGATCGAAATCCCCCACTGGCTTCCGTCGCCAAGCAGCTCGGCGAACCGTGGCGTATCCTGTTGCGTCGAAATGATCAGGATTTCACGTATTCCAGCCAGCATCAGCGTGGTCAACGGGTAATAGATCATCGGCTTGTCATACACCGGCAGCAGCTGTTTCGATACCGAACGCGTAATGGGATACAAGCGCGTTCCGGAACCACCGGCAAGGATGATCCCTTTACGCCGCGTCATGCCAGCTCCTGCACAGCAGGCTGCCCGGTCCAGCTCTGGTAGGCGCCGGAATGGATCGCATCGACCCAGGCCTGATTGGCGAGATACCATGCGACCGTCTTGGCAATCCCGGATGCGAAGGTTTCGACCGGTTTCCAGTCCAGTTCCCGTTCGAGCTTGCGCGCGTCGATGGCGTAGCGGCGGTCATGGCCCGGACGATCCAGGACAAACTGGATTTGATCGCGGTACCGGCCCTGCTGCTTGGGCCTGTGCGCGTCCAGCATGTCGCAGATCGTATGCACGACCTCGAGATTCGTCATCTCGTTCCAACCGCCGACGTTATAGGTTTCGCCGACCTGCCCGGCCTCGAGCACCCGGCGAATCGCAGCGCAATGATCGGTCACGTACAACCAGTCCCGCACCTGGCGCCCGTCGCCGTAAATCGGCAGGGCTTTCCCGGCAAGCGCGTTCGAGATCACCAATGGAATCAACTTTTCCGGAAAATGGTAAGGACCGTAGTTGTTCGAACAATTCGTGGTCAGTACCGGCATGCCGTAGGTGTGAAAGTAGGCGCGTACCAGATGGTCGGACGCGGCCTTCGATGCCGAGTACGGGCTATTCGGCGCATAGGGCGTGCTTTCGCTGAAAGGCGCGTCGTCAGGTCCCAGGGTACCGTACACCTCGTCGGTGGAAACGTGGAGGAAGCGGAACGATGCCTTGTCGTCCCCATCCAGCCCGGCCCAATAATGGCGCACCTCTTCCAGCAGCTTGAACGTGCCGTTGATGTTGGTTTCGATAAATGCTGCGGGACCGGTGATCGAGCGGTCCACGTGGCTCTCTGCGGCAAAATTGACGACCGCTCGTGGTCGATGATCGCGCAACAGCTTGGCAACGAGTTCCGAATCGCCGATGTCGCCACGTACAAAGACATGACGTGCATCGTCCTGTAATGAGGCCAGGTTCGACAGGTTGCCCGCATAGGTCAGCTTGTCCAGGTTGACCACAGGTTCGCCGCACTGGCCGAACCAGTCCAGCACGAAGTTCGAGCCGATGAACCCGGCACCACCGGTTACCAAAATCATGTTAAATACCCACTATCGATTGAACACTGCCTGTTACCGTGATCCAGTGCAAGCCGCTGATGAACGCGGCTTCTGCTTTATTCGCGCAAGGTCTTGATCGCCGCCGCACCCAGCCCGAAGTTCGCGAAGATCTGCGCCCACTCGCGGGTACCCTTGGTGAACTTGGTCCAGGCGGTTTCCTTGTCAAACTTTTCGGGCACCACGATGCTGTCGCCCGGCATCACTTCCATCGCGCCGATACCCATCGAGAGCCAGCCGGTCGAATTGTTGGTCATCACCGTGCCGTCGACACGGATCACGAACACGTTCTCGACATCGGCATCCGCCGTCACGCCGGCAATGCGCAGGTAATCCTTGACGCGGCTGTTCGCGCGCCACAACGGCGACGCTTCCACGTTCACCGAACCGAACACGTGCACGAAGTCCGGACGCGCCGGCACCACCAGGCGGTCGCCATTGGCCAGCTTGATGCGTGGCAGGTGGGCAAACGACTTTTCGTTCGGTTCGAGGCCGAAGGTAATCCGGCCGGTCGGCTTGAGCTGGCGGAAACGGCGTATCGTTTCCTCGGCGAGCTGCAATTCGGCCTGGCGTTGCGAGGCCGCGGCTGCCGCATCGGCGGCACTCAGCGCTCCCACGTTGGCAATGCCTTTCGCCTGTTGCGAGCGCAATTGCGATTCCAGGCGCACTGCCGCTTTTTCCAGGTTCATTTGCTGTTCCTTGCGCACCTGTTCGCGGTAGAAGGCGGTGCCGAACAGATAGGCGTTGCCGGTGGTGCCGCCGGCCTTGGCCAGCAGCGACTGCACGGTTTCGCCGGCGCTCATCTGGTACACGCCCGGCACCTGGACTTCGCCCTCGATCCGCACGAACACCCGGCGCTTGTCCACCGGCACCGCCACGTCCTCGTGCGAGAACACGGTCACGGTATCGCCAGGCTGCAGGCGGACGTTGTCGGCGCCCTGCGGGTTGGTGAAGACATTGCCGAGGTTAAAGGGAATCAGGACGACGCTCAGGTCGGCGCGGTTGATGCGCTCGACGACGGCGTAATCCCAGTTGATTTCGTCGATCAGGTTACCGATGCGCGAGGCAATCGAGCCCTCTTCGCCGCTCGACGTGTGTTCGCTTTCGCCGAGCCCCGAGTTGCGCCCGATGCCGATCTGCTCGCGCTGGCGTTCGCTCAGGGTCGTGTCGCTGCGCAGGTCGCGCAGTTCCTCGCTGGTCGTCACCGCATTGTTCTGGCGCTTGATCGCGCTGCGCGTGATCAGGTATTCGCGGCTCGGAATCAGGTCGCTGACACGCATGTCGGCCTTGAACGGCACGCGCACGGCCTGGTCCACATTGCCGCGCAATACGACGCCATTCGAGAAGTCCGGCGTGATCGAGGTAACGTTCAACACGTCGCCGTTCTTCAGGCTGCGCTTGAGTCCTTCGCCGTTCAGCGCGAACTGCTCCACGCTGCGCGGCTGGCTGCGGTTCTGGTCGATGCGTTCGAGGAAGGCGCGGCGCGGATCGGCCACCACCGGCAGGCCGCCGGCCAGGTCGAGCAGCGATTCGACCGTGTCGCCGCGGCCCTTGATCTCGAAGATGGCCGGCGTATTCACCTTGCCCACCAGCGCAACATAGCCGCCAGCCGGCGGAATCACGATCGTGTCGCCGTCCTGCAGCTTGATGTCGCCCGATTTATCGCCCTTGGCGATGAAGGCGTACAAGTCGAGCTCGGCGGCCACCTTGCCCGCCCGCTTGACCTGCACCGTGCGCATGCTGCCGTTGGCGTTCGGGCCGCCGCTGGCGAACAGGGCCGTGACCAGGGTCGACAGGCTCGAGACGGTGTAGGTGCCGGGGCGCTTTGCCTGCCCCACCACGTAGACCGTTACCGAACGCAGCTGGCCGAAGCTGACGTTGATGTCCACGCCCTTGTACAGGCGCGCGACGGCGGCGCGGATCACGCCTTCGGCGGAGCCCGCCTTCACGCCGGCGAGCACCACGGTGCCCACGGTCGGAATCGAGATCGTGCCGTTACGGTCGATGGTCGCGCGGTAGTCGATGTCGATGGTGCCGGTGCCGCGGATCAGTAGCTCGTCGCCCGGCCCCAGGGGCTGGTCGGCCGGCAGCGGGCCGCTGGAGACCGGTGCGAACGGCGCCTGCATGGTTTCGAAGAAGCCTGCGCCGAACAAGGGGAGGATCTTTCCCGCACTGTTGCTGTCGGCAAGGAACTTCTGGAATTCGCTGATGGATTCGGACTCGTTTGCCGTGCGCGCCACGTCGCCGGTGCGGCGGCTGTTGCGGTTCCCGGCGCGTTCCGCTGCGCTGTCCGCCTGGGCGCTTGCGCGGACGTCGGCGGGGCTGTTGGTGATGCGCACCTTGGCTGGCGCAGGCGCGTTCGACATTCCCGAAGGCATTTCTAAAGCAGAAATATCCTGCCCAAACATGTCGTCTTTATTTGCCGAGCTTTGTGCGGAAGCGCCAATACTGGAAACGGCCAGGACGACGGCCATGCAACCGATACGAAATTTAAACATGGGGGAATATGCGCAGGAACGGAAACATTAATCGAAGCAGCCGCATATTCTACTCGACCAATTGAAGAGTGGAAATAAAATATTAACCTCAGAGCAACATTTTCGGACAACTTTTAGACTTGACTAATCGCTTTTACGACACTCCTTCGATCCATCCGCCATGCCCCTTGACAGCCTGCAGGGCTACACGGGCGGGCTGCATGGCAAGCCGGGTGCGTGTCCGATGGCAACTTGAGCAAGCGCAAATCAACGAAATGTAATTTAACGGAAATTAAAGCTCTCATTTCCTTGTTGCAAGTTCTAATTCGTTACAAATGGATAGAATTAATCGGGGACCTTACCGTGCACATATACAAATCCGGCGTTCGCACCGCAGTTGTATTCGCCGCGCATCTCTTTCTATCGGCGACGGCTTTGTCGAGCAGCGATTCCTTTGCTGCCGCCGCCTCGGGCGAGGCGGCCACGTCCACCGATGCTGCATTGCTCAGCGCACAGCGCGAAGCCGAAGCCCGCGCCGCCATCGCCAGGGCCGAGCGTGCCGAATTGCTCGCCCGCCTGCCGCCGTCGACGGCCAAGCCGCTGGCAGGCGACATCGAAACCAAGCAGTTCGGCGCCGCCGGCCTGGTCAAGGCCTTCGATCTGGCGCAGGAGCTGGCCGCCGAGGTCTGCGCCGCCCTGCCCGCCGGCGAACGCGCGGTGGTGTACGAGCCAAGCGCGGCGCAAGGCGTACTGGCGGCCCGGCTGGTGCGCGATGCCCTGGTGCGGCACGCGGCCGACCTGGCCGAGCGCAGCACCGAGCTCGACCGCATCATCGCCGCCCACGCACCGCAGAAGTTCGATCCGGGCAGCGCCCTGGCCCTCGGCCTGACGGTGGTGCCGGCCACGCTGCGCGCCGTCGCCGATGTGTCCGCGCTCTTCAAGTCGGATGTCGGCGCCGCCGGCATCGCCTATGGCGAGGGCGCCCGCGGCATGTTCGTCACCGCGCTGCAGCAGCACTGTCCGAACCGGATCGGCGGCCTGGGCACGGGCTACCTGGGCGAGCTCGACGGCCGGCAATACGATGCCCTGCTGGCCCAGGTGCGCGCACTGGCCCTGCAGCGCGGTGGCCTGGCGAACCGGATCGCCATCGTCGGGCGGCTGGCCGACGCGGCCAAGGGCGACGAGAAAAAGAACCTGGCGGCCCTGGCGGCGTCGGGCGCGGCCTTGCTGAAGACGGTGGACGCCTTTGTCGACTCGCTCAAGGCCGGCGAAGCGGGCGACAAGAGCCCGCTATTCAACGCCGCCCGTTATCTTGCCTATGCGCAGCGCACCGACGGCATGCGCGTGCTCGACCTCGACCTGCGGCTGGAGGGCATGACGATCGTGAAGGACAATGTGTTCACGGGGCAGAAGCTGCGTTTGTCGGGCGTAGCCTTCCTGTGGTACCGGCTGCATGAGCCGGACGGGACGGTGCGGCTGGCCAGGACGCTGCGCAGGATGGCGCGGCCGGTGGAGGTGGACTTGCGCGGTGCGGGGGTGGGTGGGGAGTTCTGGGGCGGGAGCCAGCGGCAATCCAAATGAACCCACCTTCTTTGTCACGGCCTGTAGGGTGGGCACTCGTGCCCACGCGTGACCTATAAACATTGTTGGCCCGCTTTAAACGCCACACCATTCACACAGCCATGTAGGGTGGGCACTCGTGCCCACGCGTGACCTATGAACATTGTTGGCCCGCTTAAACGCCAACACCATTCACACGCCACAGGTGGGCACGAGTGCCTAGCGCGGCCCGGCCCACCCTACTTATTGCAAGGTTTGCTCGATGGCGCCGAAAATGGATTTCCCCTTCTCGTCCAGCATCTCGATACGAATGATGTCGCCGAAGCGCATGAAGGGCGTGCTCGGCGCGCCGTCGGCCACGGTCTCGCGCCAGCGTTGTTCGGCGATGCAGCCGTAGCCCAGGCCGGCGTCGCGGTTCGATACCACGCCGCTGCCGACGATGCTGCCGGCGCGCAGCTTGCGGCTGCGGCACAGGTAGGCAATCAGCTGCGGGAAATTGAAGGCCATGTCGGCGCCGGCCTCGGGCTGGCCGGCCAGGTGGCCGTTCCAGGTCGAGCGCAGCGCCAGGTGCAGCTTGCCGCCGCGCCAGGCATCGCCCAGTTCGTCGGGCGTGACGGCCAGCGGCGAACACGCCGTGGCCGGCCGGGCCTGCAGCAGGCCGGCGCCCTTCTCGCGCTCGGCAGCGGCCAGGTTGCGCAGGGCGATGCCGTTGGCCAGCATCAGCAGGCGGATGCGGCCGTGGGCGGCGTCCGGCGTGGCGCCCATCGGCACGTCGTCGACGATGGCCGCGAGGCCGGCGCCGAAGTCGATGCCCCATTCCTCGTGCGCCAGCACGATGTCGTCTTGCGGGCCGAGCAGGTCGTCGCCCGCGCCCAGCCCCAGCAGCGGCTCCTCGCGCAGGGTTTCCGGCAGTGCACGCTTTGCGGCGCGCTGCTCCAGCTCAAGGTGCGGCAAGTAGGCGGCGCCCTCGGCCCACTGGTAGGCGCGCGGCAGCGGCGCCATGCAGCGCGCCGGATCGAAGTCGAAGGCGCGGCGCGCTTCGCCCCGGTTCAGCCCCTCATACAGGTTGTCGAGCTGGGGAGAAATGAAGGCCCAGTCGTCGAGCGCGGCCTGCAGGGTCGGGGCGATGGCGTCGGCCATGTGCGCGGTTTTCAGGTCGCGCGACACGACGGCCAGCTGGCCGTCGCGGCTGCCGTCGTGGATGGTCGCAAGTTTCATCGGCGCTCGGGAAAATGAAAGCGCCTATTGTAGTGCACGGCCCCGCGCCCGGCGCGGCGTCAGAAGGTGCCGAGCACCCCGAAGCCGATCGAGCGCTGGAAGTAGTTGTAGTCGATCAGGCTCTGGCCATAGCCGGCAAAGGCCTGGGCATAGCCCTTCAGGTTGCCGGCCAGCGGGAAGGCCCAGCCAGCCTGGATGCCGCCCTTGTCGGTGTGCAGGTTGTAGCGCAGCGTCGACGAATAGATGTGGCCGTCGCGACGGTAGGCCAGGGCCAGGTCGCCGTGGCCCATGTAGTCGACGATGTCCGGGTTATCGTCATCGCTTTCGCTCAGGCGTTTCCAGACGCGCGCGGTGGCCGAGAAGCCGTCTTTTTCCACGCCCAGCTGGGCGTACACGCGGTTCCAGCTGCGCGACAGCGAGCCGGACTGGCCGTTCGACTGGTGCACGAAGCCGAGGCCGGCGAAGCGCAGGTCGACGCCGCCCAGGTTCAGGGCCAGCGGCGTGATCGCCATGATCTCGGGCTGGTAATTGGTTTCGCGGAAAGGGCTGGACGCCTTGCTGTTGGCGGCTTGCCAGAAGCTGTTCTGGGTATAGCCGAACCACAAGTCGACCGGCTTGCCGAAGGCGCCCTCGATCATCTTCATCTTGAAGCTCAGCTGGAAGGCCAGTTCGCTTTTCGACAGGTCGGCGTCGTCGTTCAGTTCGCGGTAAGGCGCATACGGCGCGTCGTTGGTGCGGTAGCTGCGGGTGGCGATCAGGTAGCTCGCATGGTGCGGGCGGAACTTGAAGACGCCGCGCTGGTAGGGGCCGTCGAGTTCCCAGTGGTCGAGCTGGCTGAACTTGGCGCTGCTTTCGGCCGAGGGCTGGGCCGTGACCACGGGCACGGTGGCGGTGGCGCTGCCGTCGACCGGATTGACCACCACGGCCGCCTCGGTGCGCGGCGCCGGGATCGCGGCCAGGGTGTCGAAGCAGGCCAGGCGCGCGGCGTTGTCCTGGATGTTGGCGCAGTCGGCAATGACTTTCGGGGTGTCTTGCGCGTGGGCAGCGGCGGCGCACAGCAGGGGAAGCGTAAGCAGGAGGGTACGGTGTGGGAGCGGCATCTGGGGCTGGAAAGGGCGGTTGCAAAAAAACGTCGTCGCATCCGCCAGCACGCATCCGCGCCGACCACGATCTGACGCGAGTCAATACAAGTTTGCAAGAAGTTCAGCTTTGTTGTCGCACAGTAGGGTGGTCGGCTACACCCGAAAGCGAAAACAGACGCGGCAGGGGCGCCGCCCACGCGTACACGCAACGTTCGCGTTAGCGCACGCTCAGGCCGCCGGCACCAGTAAATCGAGCTGCGCCTGCTCCAGGAAACACCACTCCCCTTCCTTCAGCCCCAGCGCTTCCAGCGTCAGCCCGCCGATCGCCGAGCGGTGCAGCGCACTGCAGTGGTTGCCGGCGGCGGCCAGCATGCGCTTGACCTGGTGGTACTTGCCCTGCTCGAGCACGATTTCCAGCTGGTGCTCACCGCGCTGCACGCAGGACACGGCCTTCAGCGGCGCCGGCTCGTCGTGCAGCTGCACGCCAGTGAGCAATTGCTCCACCAGTTCAGGCGTCACCGGCTCGGCCGTGGTGGCCTGGTAGATCTTCGGCACGTGGCGCTTTGGCGACGACTGGGCGTGGATGAAGGGGCCGTCGTCGGACATCAGCAGCAGGCCGGTGGTGTCGTGGTCGAGGCGGCCGACCGGCTGCACTTCGCGCCAGCCGAACTGTTCCGGCAGCAGGGTCAGCACGCCCGGATGGTGGCTGGGCTTGCGCGAGCATTCGAAGTTCGCCGGCTTGTACAGCGCCAGGTACACCTGCGCGCGGTAGACCCATTCTTCGTCGAACACGGTCAGCACCAGGCCGGCGGTCTCGACCGTGGTCTTGTAGTTGTCTTCAATCACGCCATTCACGGCGACGTCGCCGTCCTCGATCAGGGCGCGGCAGTACTTGCGGGTGCCGAAACCCTGCGATTGCAGGATACGGTCCAGGGATAATTTGCTCATGGGCGAGACTGTACCAGATGGCCCGTGGTCGGCAAAGGCTGGACCAAGGCTGGGCTTAGGCCGGTGGAAATTACCGCCTGGATAGAGATGATGCGCTCCTTTGACCTAGATCAATCGGATCAGACCAAGCATTGATAGACTTCAACTCCATTAGGAATCGGCCTAACGCGACCAGCAGAATTGATGAGGGATGCGTTAGGAATAAATGGCAGGCTACTCAGAGGATTACACGATGCATACCGTCAAAACCGCACAGCTCGCAATCTCCCCGGCGTCGGTGAGGGCCATGCGCCTGTCGCTGGCACGTTCCCACACCGTCATGTTCCCGACCCGCATGGCCCTGGCGCGCTGGACCCGCGGCGGCAGCGTTCCCCACCTGCACGGCCGGACCAATGCGCCTCCGCGCGCCGCCTGGTTTGCCCGCGCCGAGCGCGACTTCCAGGCCTGGCTGGAAGCCGGCGGCTTCGTCCAGCACGACGACGGCATCACGCTGCCGCAACCAGTCGAATCCGACGACACCCCGGCGTAAAGCCGGGCGCATCTACCGCGATTCCTACAGAAAAGTCCTATACAGACCCTGCACAAAAGAAAACGACGGTTCGCACCGTCGTTTTCACTTCCCTTGGAGGGCAGGCAGAGTGAGGAATCGAATTCTCTCAAATACCGCGTCTAGCGGTGCGCACTTCAACATAGATTGATGCAACTGACACATCGCGAACAGGTTGGCACTTGTTATTGGTCGCCCTCCCTGGAAAGAACCACGAAGTCCACTATAGGACAATTTGCGGAACTTTCAAGGAACAATTGAGCCAAGTCTGTACAGCGCGCTTCAAATCACTTTAGTTGCGGCAACACCGTGTGCGACATCGTCTTCACCGCGCCCTCGCCCACCGAGGCGCCGAACTTCTTCAGCACGCGCTCCGGCAAGCCTTCGTGGGCCGTGTAGTCGACGATGTCCTCAGCCTTCACGATGTCGCGCGCCACCGTGTCGACGGTGCCGAAACCGTCGGCCAGGCCCATGTCCACCGCCTTGGCGCCGGTCCAGTACAGGCCGGAGAAGGTTTCCGGCGTTTCCTTCAGGCGCGCGCCGCGTCCGGTGCGCACCACCGTGATGAATTGCTGGTGGATTTCGTTCAGCATTTCCTGGGCGTGCGCCCGGTGCTTTTCCGACTGCGGGCTGAAGGGATCGAGGAAGCCCTTGTTCACGCCGGCTGTCATCAGGCGCCGCTCGACGCCCAGCTTTTCCATGGTGCCGGTGAAGCCGAAGCTGTCCATCAGCACGCCCACCGAACCGACGATGCTGGCCTTGTTGACGTAGATTTTGTCGGCCGCGGCGGCAATGTAGTAGCCGCCCGAGGCGCAGATTTCGTCGACCACCACGTACAGCGGCTTGTCCGGGTAGCCCTTCTTCAGGCGCCGGATCTCGTCGACGATGATGCCGGCCTGGACCGGGCTGCCGCCGGGGCTGTCGATGCGCAGCACCACTGCCGCCGAGCCGGCGTCGGCAAAGGCCTTGTTCAGCGAAGGGATGACATTGTCGGCCGAACCGCTGCCTTCCGCTTCGATTTCGCCGTTAATTTCGATCAGGGCCGTATGGCGGCCGAGGTTTTCGTCGTCGCTGCCGAAGCTCAGGCCGAGGTAGGTCCAGAGGCCGATGACGAGCACGGCGAGGAAGGCCAGCCGGAAGAAGATGCTCCAGCGCCGCGCCGCGCGCCGCTCCTTGATGGTGGCGAAGACGAGTTTTTCGAGGGTCTCGCGTTCCCAGTTGCCTGTGGTCGGGTTGGCCGCCAGCCGGCTGTCGCCATCGTTGCTGATGTTGTCGCTCATAAGCTCAATGAAAGTTGAAGAACGTGCCGCCTTTTATACCATCATGCCGGCGCGGCGATCCGCTCGTCCGGCTGCCACAGCACCTTGCCATCGGCTTCGTGCACGACGATCGGGCGCAGGCGCGCGCCGCGGCAGGGGCCGCCGGCGCAGATGCCGGTGTCCGGGCGGTAGACGGCGCCGTGGACCGCGCACATCAGGTATTCGCCGCCCGACTCGAAGAACTGCCCTTTCACCCAGTCAAGTTCGGTGGGTACGTGGGCGCAGCGATTCAGGTAAGCGTAGGCCCTGCCGCCGAAGCGTACGACGAAGCCGGTGGCCGGGTCGCCAAAGGCGCGCACCGGAAAGCGCACGCCCGCGCCGCCGTCGACCAATGCCCCCGAATCGCAGATGAAGACATCCATTACGCGTGCTCTACCAGCCAGGCATGCAGTTCGACTGCGGTTTTCGCGGAAAACACCGGATGGCAGGCTTGCAGCTGGTCGACCGGGTGGGCACCGTACTCGACGGCAATGCCGGCCGCGCCTGCATTGTTTGCCATCAGCAAGTCGTGGGTGGTGTCGCCGATCATCACGGTACGCCGCATGTCCTGGCCCAGCTCGCGCGTCAGTTCCTGCAGCATGGCCGGGTGCGGCTTCGAGAACGTTTCGTCGGCGCAACGGGTAGCATCGAACAGCGACAGCAGGCCGGCCGCGTTCAGGGCGCGGTTCAGGCCCACGCGGCTTTTTCCCGTGGCCACGGCCAGGAAGTAGCCCTGCTGGGAAAGTTCGCTTAACATCTCGCGAACGCCCTTGAACAGCACCAGTTCGTGGTCTTTCGTGAGGAAGTGGTAGCGGTAGCGCTCGACCATGCGCGGGTACATCGCCGGCTCCATGTCGGGCACCGCCACCTGCATGGCTTCGGGCAAGGCCAGGCCGATGACGTGCGACGCCGCCTCGTCGCTCGGCACCGGCAAGCCGACGTCGCGCGCGGCCGACTGGATGCACTTGACGATGGTGGCCGTGCTGTCCATCAGCGTGCCGTCCCAGTCGAACACGATCAGATCAAATTGCTTTCTTGGCATTGCTTCCGGCTGGGCCGGCTCCTGTTGTTACGTGGATGATCGCACCCGTAGGGTGGACGGCTTTGCCGTCCACGCGTCGATTGTAACCATGTATTTATTCGTGCATGTGCCGCCGATTGCGCACATGCACGTTGAACGCGTGGACGGCAGAGCCGCCTCTCGTGGCCCGGCCCACCCTACTCCATCAATTCATCGGCTGGCCCAAGCTTACCAAGAAACGGTCGCACTCGGCGGGCAACGGTGCCTGCAGCGTCATCTTCGCGCCCGTATCCGGGTGGGTGAAGGTGATTTTATAAGCGTGCAAGAACATGCGGCGCAGCGCCCCGCGTGTTTCCGTGCCCTTTTGCAGCGCCTTGTTCAGCGCGAAATCGCCGTACTTGTCGTCACCAAGAATGGGGAAGCCCGACGAAGCCAGGTGAACGCGGATCTGGTGGGTGCGGCCGGTCTTCAGTTCGGCTTCCAGCAAGGCGAAATCCTGCCACTTGCGCAGCAGGCTGAACACGGTGTGCGATTCCATGCCGCCAGCCTGCACCACCACGCGGCGCTCACCATCGGCGGTCGTGTATTTATGCAGCGGCAATTTCACGTGCTGGCGCTTGTTAACCCAGTCGCCGGTCACGGCAGTCAGGTAGCGCTTGTCGGTATGGCCGTCGCGCATTTGCTCGTGCAAATTGGTGAGGGCCGAACGCTTTTTGGCCAGCAACAGCAAGCCCGAGGTCTCGCGGTCCAGCCTGTGCACCAGTTCCAGGAACTTGGCGTCCGGACGCGATGCGCGCAGTTGCTCGATCACGCCGTACGAGACGCCGGAACCGCCGTGCACCGCCACGCCGGCCGGCTTGTCGATCACGAGCAGGTGGTTGTCTTCGTGCACGATGCGGAACTCGGCGCCCGGCACGACGGCCGTGCTGGCTTTTTCGGCGATGCGGATCGGCGGAATACGCACCAGGTCGCCCGCTTCCAGGCGGTACAGCTGGTCGATGCGGCCCTTGTTGACCCGCACTTCGCCCGAGCGCAGGATGCGGTAAATATGGCTTTTTGGAACGCCCTTGCACACGCGCAGCAAGTAATTATCGATACGCTGGCCGGCTTCTTCTTCGGTGATGGTGACGAAACTTGCGGCTAATGCCTGTGATGAAGGGGGAACAACATCGTTTTGGATCTTCATTTGTCCTGTCTTCCCAGAAATTCTCTCTAAGTCCTTCATTTTGAATATATAATCGACAGGCGGTGGTGAAACCTCTGCAGGTGTAAGAATTAAAACGATATTTTACACAGGGGCGCGTTCCATCGGCCCCGCTGGCATGCAAATTCGATGGAAAAAACGTGTACGCACATTCCTGCGTGGATCAGGGTTGCACCGCAGTTGTAATCGGATCACGCGCAAGAGTGCCGGATTGGATTGTTTGGAACTGTAAGGATAAGTACCGGCAAGCCTGTCTTTTGGCAGGCTCGCCGGTTGATGGTGTCGATAACGCTTGTCGTTCGCCCGACCCGGTGTAGGCAAACCCGGTGGCTTGTGCATCAAGGCTGAGTATTCCATCGCCTGATCGAAGCAACCGCGTGTGAGCTGGCTAAGGTTTGGCTGGTTGTTGCGCGCACCGCCTGGCTGACTCTGTTGCGCCGCTCGTGAAGCGGCCCGGGTGCAGCTACAGTTGCGGCGTGCCCTCGGCATGACGATCGACCCCATTCGCGCCCCGTGGCGGCAGCGACGCGTTTGCGTTGCCGGCCCCCACACCCGGGGCATACACCCCCTCCAGCTCTCCCCTCCCGCGTATGTCCCTGTACTTTGGCCGCCCTGGCAAGGCGGCCTGGCACGGCCCACGGGCCGCGGAGTTTATAAAAATGAAACGTATGTTGTTTAACGCTACGCAGCAAGAAGAGCTGCGCGTAGCGATCGTCGATGGCCAGAAGCTGATCGACATCGATATCGAAACGGCCGGACGCGAACAGCGCAAGTCGAATATCTACAAGGGTGTCATCACCCGCATCGAACCCTCCCTCGAAGCTTGCTTCGTCAGCTACGGCGAAGACCGCCACGGCTTCCTCCCCTTCAAAGAAGTTGCCCGCACGTACTTCCGTGACGGCGTCGACGTGCGTAACTGCACCATCAAGGAAGCCCTGCGCGAAGGCCAGGAAATCATGGTGCAGGTGGAGAAAGAGGAACGCGGCAATAAAGGCGCCGCCCTGACCTCGTTCATCTCGCTGGCCGGCCGCTACCTGGTGCTGATGCCGAACAACCCACGTGGTGGCGGCGTGTCGCGCCGCGTGGAAGGCGAAGAGCGCCAGGAACTGCGCGAAACCATGGACAAGCTCGACCTGCCAACCGGCATGTCGGTGATTGCCCGCACCGCAGGCATCGGCCGCAATGTCGAAGAACTGCAGTGGGACTTGAACTACTTGATGCAGCTGTGGCGCGCGATCGAAGGCGCCGGCAAGTCGGCCGCCGGTCCTTTCCTGATTTACCAGGAATCGTCGCTGGTCATCCGCGCCATCCGCGATTACTTCCAGCCTGACATCGGCGAAGTCCTGATCGACACCGACGAGATCTACGACCAGGCCCAGCAGTTCATGAGCCACGTGATGCCCGACATGGCGCACCGCGTGAAGCGCTACAGCGACGATGTGCCGCTGTTCTCGCGTTTCCAGATCGAACACCAGATCGAAACCGCCTACGCGCGCACCGTGCCGCTGCCATCGGGCGGCGCGATCGTCATCGACCACACCGAAGCCCTGGTCTCCATCGACGTCAACTCGGCCCGCGCCACGCGCGGCTCGGACATCGAGACCACCGCCTTCAACACCAACTGCGAAGCCGCCGATGAGGTTGCCCGCCAGCTGCGCCTGCGCGACCTGGGCGGCCTGATCGTCATCGACTTCATCGACATGGAAGTGGCGAAGAACCAGCGCGAAGTCGAGCAGCGCCTGAAGGATGCCCTGCACCACGACCGCGCCCGCGTCCAGATGGGCAAGATCTCGCGTTTCGGCCTGATGGAACTGTCGCGCCAGCGCCTGCGTCCTTCGCTGTCGGAAGGCTCGCACGTGACCTGCCCGCGCTGCTCGGGCACCGGCCACATCCGCGATACCGAATCCTCAGCCCTGCAAGTCCTGCGCATCATCCAGGAAGAGGCCATGAAGGAAAATTCGGCCACCATCCACGTGCAGGTGCCGGTCGACGTCGCCGCCTTCCTGCTGAACGAAAAGCGTGGCGAAGTCCTGAAGATCGAGAACCGCCACCGCATTACCGTGATCCTGGTGCCGAACAAGCACCTCGACACCCCGCACTACAAGCTCGAGCGCATCAAGCACGACGACCCGCGCCTGGAAGATGCTTCCGCCAGCTACACCCTGGCCGAGACCACCGAAACCGACATGGCCTACAGCAAGCGCCAGAAGGAAGAAGCCAAGCCGCGCCAGGAAGCCGTGGTCAAGAGCATCACCCCGGCCCAGCCGGCGCCTGTGGTCGACCGCAGCGAACCAGTCAAGGTGGCCAAGCCTGTCGAGGTGCCGGTTGCCCCGGCGCCGGTCGCGCCCGCCCCGGTCGGTTTCCTGGCCAAGCTGAAGGCCTTCTTCCTCGGCGCACCGGAACCTGTTGCCCCGCCTCCTGCCCCGGTGGAACCGGCCAAGCCGGCCGCGCCTGCCCAGGCCGACCGTGGCGGCGACCGCAACAACCGTGGCCCGCGTGCCCGCAATGGCCGCAACGGCAAGCCTGGCCGCGAACGTGAAGAACGCGACCCTGCCGCCAAGGCCGGCGCCGACGAAGCGGTAAAGGCCGAGCGCGAGGAAAAAGCGCCGCGCCCACCGCGTCCGCCGCGCGAAGGCCGCGAGCCGCGCCCACCGCGTGAGCCGCGCGAGCAGCTCGACACCACCCAGGCCGCCGCACCGCGCGCGGAGCGTGGCGAACGCCAGGAGCGTGGCGAGCGTCCTGAACGTGGCGAACGCGCCGAACGCGCACCGCGCCAGCCGCGCGAGCGTGGCGAACGCAGCCAGCCGGTCGAAGCCAAGGTCGAGGAACTGAACGCCGCCGTCGCGATTCCGGTCGCGGAAAGCGAACTGGCCAGCACCACGCCGCATGGCGACCAGCTCGAGCAGGCGGTGAAAGCCGTGGTCTCGGCCGATCCGCACGCCGAGGAACTCGACGGCGAAGGCGGCGACGAGCCGCGCCGCCGCCGCCGCCGCGGTGGCCGCAACCGTAACCGCCGCGACCGCGATTCGGCCGAGGGCATGGAAGCGGGCGAACACGGTGAACACGACGGCGCCCCGGCCTTCATGCCGGTTGCCGACGAAGAAGCCGCCAAGGTCCAGGCCGCGGCAAGCGCCGAGAAATCAAGCCGCAAGCCGCGCTCACCGAAGCAGGACCGGATGGCGCCATGGCCATTCCCAACCGGCGCTTCGGTTGCAGCAGCCCACGCCAAGGCCGCGGCAAACGCTGCGCCGGCTGCTCCAGCAGCTGCGCCGGCTGCCGTGGCATCCGATGCGGCGCCTGCGGCGCAGGCACCAACCGCCGCAGCCTGGTTCTTCCCGACTGCGGCATCGGTGGCGGCAAGCCAGGCGAAGCCGGCTGTCGAGGAAGCCGCACCGGCCGTTGCGCCTGTCGCCATTGCCGATGTACCAGTCGTGGCTGAAGCTGCCGCTGCGCCTGCTGCTGCTCCAGCTCCTGCTGTCGCCGAGCCGGTGAAGCTTGCCGAGCCGGTCCAGGCGCCGGCGCCTGTTGCCGAGCCGGTGAAAGCCGAACCGGCGCCAGTCCAGGCTGCGCCAGCACCCGCACCAGCGCCTGCCCTGGCAGTGGCAGCTCCTGCTCCTGCTCCGGCCAACCTCGACGACATGCTCGGCAGCGCCGGCCTGACCCTGGCTGCGACCGATCCTGACAAGCTGCGCGCAGCCCAGGAAGCCGCCGCCAATGCCGCCGCCCCGGTCCGCCTCGGCCGTGCCCGCAAGCCGGTCGCAGCGCCGGTCGACGAGCCGCTGGTCCAGGTGGATACGCGCCAGTAATCCGGCCGTATCGCCATCCGGCATGAAAGGGAAGCCCCAGGGCTTCCCTTTTTCGTTGCTGCCGGCGATCGACGCGTGGACGGCGCAGCCGTCCACCCTACAGATCCATGCCATCTACCCCTGATTCCGGCATGCGCCTGTGCGCTTTGCCCCCGCATGCTATCGTATCGCATGGCTGAAAAAATCATCATGCTGAACGACCTGCGCTCGCCTGCGCTGGCCGTTCCCGCACTCCCCGAAGCACCTACCGGCCACTTGGCCGATGCCCTCGCGCGTCCGCTGCACGACCTGCGCATTTCCGTCACCGACCGCTGCAACTTCCGCTGCGTGTACTGCATGCCGAAGGAAGTCTTCGGCAAGGACTACCCTTACCTGCCGCACGGCGACTTGCTGTCGTTCGAGGAAATCACGCGCGTGGCGCGCATCTTCATTGCCCACGGCGTGGAAAAGATCCGCCTCACCGGCGGCGAACCGCTGCTGCGCAAGAACCTGGAACACCTGGTGGCGATGCTGCGCGCCCTGCCCACCGTGTCCGGGCGCCCGCTCGACCTGACGCTCACCACCAACGGCTCGATCCTGGCGCGCAAGGCGCAAGCCCTGAAAGACGCCGGCCTGGACCGCGTGACGGTCTCGCTCGACGCCCTCGACGACGCCGTCTTCAAGCGCATGAACGATGTCGACTTCGCCGTGGCCGACGTGCTGGCCGGGATCGAGGCCGCGCATGCCGTGGGCCTGGGCCCGATCAAGGTCAACATGGTCGTCAAGCGCGGCAGCAACGACGACCAGATCGTGCCGATGGCGCGCCATTTCAAAGGCTCGCCCGTGATCCTGCGCTTCATCGAATACATGGACGTCGGCGCCTCGAACGGCTGGAACATGGACGAAGTCGTGCCCTCGGGCGAGGTAGTGAAACGCATCGATGCCGAACTGCCCCTGGTGCCGCAGGCCGCCAACTACAGCGGCGAAACGGCGGCGCGCTGGCGCTACGCCGATGGCGGCGGCGAGATCGGCGTCATCTCCAGCGTTACCGGCGCCTTCTGCAAGGATTGCAGCCGCATGCGCCTGTCGACCGAGGGCAAGCTCTACACCTGCCTGTTCGCCACCCGCGGCCACGACTTGCGCGCCCTGCTGCGCGCCGGGCACGACGACCTGGCGGTATCCGGCGCCGTCGCCCGCCTCTGGCGCGGCCGCGACGACCGCTATTCGGAAACGCGCACCATCAATACGGACGGCTTGCAGCGCGGCGCGCGGCGCGTCGAAATGTCCTACATCGGCGGATAACAACATGAATCAGAGAGCATCGATCAGCGGGTTGATCCTCGCGGGCGGACGCGGCTCGCGCATGGGCCATGTCGACAAGGGCCTGCAGCCCTTCCGCGGCAGCAGCATGGCGGCCCACGTGCTGGCGCGCCTGGCGCCGCAAGTGGGCAGCGTGGCGATCAACGCCAACCAGAACCTCGATACCTATGCCGGTTTCGGCGTGCCGGTGTGGCAGGACGACCTGGCCGGCTTTGCCGGTCCGCTGGCCGGCCTGGAAACCGGCATGCGCCGCTGCCAGACGTCTTTCCTGTTGACCGCACCCTGCGACTCGCCTTTCCTGCCCCCCGACCTGGCCGAACGCCTGCTCGCCGCCCTGCAGGAGCAGGATGCCGACCTCGCCTTCGCCGCAACCCAGGAGCCGGGCATGCGGGTGCAGGCGCATCCGGTGTTCTGCCTGGTGAAGACGTCATTGCTGCCTGTGCTGTCGGCCTACCTGGCCGAGGGTGGCCGGCGCATGGACGGCTGGTACAAGCAGCTGAAGGCGGTCGAGGTCTTGTTCGACGATGCCGACGCCTTCCGCAACATCAACACGCTCGACGAGCTGCACAGCCTGGACAACACGCGCCCTCCCCGCCTGGCCGATGTGACGAGCTGCGTCTCAAGCTACGACCCGGACGCGCTGCCGGTGCGCGACGCCCAGCGCGTCATCCGCGAGTTCGTGCAGCCGGTCGGCGCCGTCGAGCAGGTGGCGCTACGCGCCGCGCTCGGCCGCGTGCTGGCGCGCGACATCGTCTCGCCGATCGACGTGCCGGCCCACGACAACTCGGCGATGGACGGCTACGCCCTGCGCGGCAGCGACCTGGTGCTTGAGGGCGACACCCGCCTGCGCGTGGTCGGCACCGTGTATGCCGGCCGGCCTTCCGAGGCGGCGCCGGGACCTGGCGAATGCGTGCGCATCATGACCGGCGGCGTCATGCCCGCGGGCTGCGACAGCGTCGTACCCCAGGAATTCGTGGCCGAGGAAAGCGCGGACGCGATCGTTCTGCGCCCCGGCACCCTGCGCGCCGGCGACAACCGCCGTTTCGCCGGCGAGGATTTGAAGGCCGGCAGCGCGGCCCTGAAGGCCGGCAAGATCATCCGCCCGGCCGACCTGGGCCTGGTGGCCTCGCTCGGCATCGCCGAAGTGCCGGTGGTGCGGCGCCTGCGCGTGGCCTTCTTCTCGACCGGCGACGAACTGCGCTCGATCGGCCAGGCGCTCGACACCGGCAGCGTCTACGACAGCAACCGCTACACCATCTACGGCATGCTGCAGCGCCTGGGCTGCGAGATCGTCGACATGGGCATCGTGCGCGACGACCCGGCGGCGCTGGAAGCGGCGCTGCGCAGCGCCTGCGAGAATGCCGACGCCATCATCACCTCGGGCGGCGTCTCGGTGGGCGCGGCCGACTACACGCGCCAGATCATGGCGCGCCTTGGCGACGTGACCTTCTGGAAGATCGGCATGCGGCCTGGGCGGCCGCTGGCCTTCGGGCGCATCGCCTCGAACGGGCGCAGCGCCTTCCTGTTCGGCTTGCCCGGCAACCCGGTGGCGGTGATGGTGTCGTTCTACTTCTTCGCGCGCGAAGCGCTGCTGCGCATGATGGGCGCCGACGCTCCCCTGCCGCTGCTGCGCGCGCGCTCGGCAGGCGCGATCCGCAAGAAGCCGGGCCGCACCGAGTACCAGCGCGGCATCCTGGCGCATGGCGAGGATGGCGCGCCGCAGGTGCGCATCACCGGCGCCCAAGGCTCGGGCATCCTGCGCTCGATGTCGGAGGCGAACTGCATGGTGGTGCTGCATGATGAGCAGGGTAATGTCGCGCCTGGAGACATGGTCGACGTGCTCATGTTCGACGGCCTGGTGTAGGGTGGACGGCTCTGCCGTCCACGCGTTCAACCGCCCCACGCTCCCCCACGTACGCCACACACTTGATCGATCTCATCCGTCGTCGATGACCACGCCACTACGATGGCGCGATGTCCCATTTCCGTCGCGCCCTCACCGGCTCATCATTCTTCTTCACCGTCGTCGCCTGGCGCCGCCGCCCCATCCTTTGCGACGATGCGATCCTCGCCGCCTTGCGCGATGCGATCCACGCTGTGCGCGCTCGACGTCCCTTCACCATCGACGCCTGGGTGCAACTACCCGATCACCTGCATTGCATCTGGACCCTGCCGCCTGGCGATGCCGATTTTTCGCAGCGCTGGCGCGACATCAAACATCACGTGTCGTACGCGTGCCGTGAACGCTACAACGCGGCGCCGCTCTCCGAGGCCATGAAACGTCGTGCGGAATCGGCAATCTGGCAAAGGCGGTTCTGGGAACATCAGATCCGGGATGAGCGCGACTTCGAACGGCATGCCGATTACATCCATATCAATCCCGTGAAGCATGGTCATGTTGCGCATGCCGCGTTGTGGCGGTATTCGAGTTTCGACAGGTATGTGAAGGCTGGGATGTATCCGGCAGATTGGTGTGGGCCGGTGGATATGGCGGGCTTGTGTTGGGAGTGAGCGCATCCGGATGAGTGTCGGGTGTGCCGGTACAGGTTGAACGCGTGGACGGCGGAGCCGTCCACCCTACTCGATCCACATTGCCTCTACTTCTCGCGTGCCGTTCCAGTCGGGCGGATACACGGCATTCTTCACATACCGGTGGAAGGTCGAATATGGCCAATCCACCGCATGCGCCACGTGCCCATGACGCACCGGATTGACATGGATGTAATCCACGTGCCGCTCGACATCGCGGTCGTCGCGGAGCTGGTGCGCATCGGGGCGCCGTTGCCAGATCGACGCCTCGCGGTGCGCGATGCGTGAGGGATTGCGCGTGCCGGTCGATACCGTCGACACCAGGGCAGCGCGCGACACCGCGGCCTGGATCATCGCCCAGCGTGTCGCATGATCGAGGTCGCCGTCAGGCAGGGTCCAGATGCAGTGGAGGTGATCCGGCAGCAGCACCCATGCGTCGATGGCGAAGGGGCGTGTGGTGCGAACGTCGAGGATCGCGCGGCGCAATGCCGTGCGCATCGGCGGCAGGCACAGGATAGGATTGCGCCGGAACGATGCCAGCGTGAAGAACCAGGTGTTGCCGGTGCCGGGCCGGCGGTAACGGGGCGTGGTGGCGCGCATGGCGGACGAGGCGTGGAGCGGCGTTCAGTCGTCGCGGTCCGCACCATCCGGGCCGAGCATCAGCTGCGCCGCCTCGCTCGGCAGCGCCTCCACCGACTTCAGCTTGCGCGCCATCTGGCGGCTGCGCACTTCGGCATTCTCGATGTTTTTCGCGGCCTTTTCCAGCGTCGCCTTGGTGGCGGCAAGCACGTCGCCGAACTTGGCGAATTCCGTCTTCACCGCACCCAGCACTTGCCACACTTCCGACGAACGCTTTTCCAGCGCCAGCGTGCGGAAGCCCATCTGCAGGCTGTTCAGCAAGGCGCTCAGGGTCGAGGGGCCGGCGATCGTCACGCGCAGCACGCGCTGCAGCTCGTCGGCCAGGCCGGGACGGCGCATCACTTCGGCATACAGGCCTTCGGTCGGCAGGAACAGGATGGCGAAGTCGGTGGTCTGCGGCGGCGACACGTACTTGTCGCAGATGGTCTTCGCTTCCCCCCGCACCGCCCGTTCCAGCTCGGCGCCGTAGCGCGCCACGCCGTCGGCGTCCGCCCGGTCCTGGGCGTCGAGCAGGCGTTCGTACTGCTCCTTCGGGAACTTGGCGTCGATCGGCAGCCACAAGGGCGCGCCGCCATCGACCACGCCCGGCAGCTTGATCGCGAATTCCACGCGCGCGTTGGTGCCGGCCACGGTCTCGACGTTCTTCGCGTACTGATCGACGGTGAGTACCTGTTCGAGCAGCATCTCGAGTTGCACTTCGCCCCAGGTGCCGCGCGTCTTCACGTTGGTCAGCACGCGCTTCAAGTCGCCCACGCCGATCGCCAGCTGCTGCATTTCGCCCAGCCCCTGATGGACTTTTTCCAGCCGCTCGGAGACGTGGCGGAAGGATTCGCTCAGGCGGTTTTCCAGCGTCGTGTGCAGCTTTTCGTCGACGGTCTGGCGCATCTCTTCGAGGCGCCTGGCGTTATCCGTCTGCAGGTCGCGGATCTTGGTTTCCAGCGTGGCGCGCACTTCCAGCATGCGCTGGGCGTTCGATTCGGTGAGGTTGGCCAGGGTCTGTTGCAGGGTGTCGGCGAAGCGCTTCAATGCGCGCGCCTGTTCCTCGCGCCCGCCGGCCGCATGCAGCTGCATCTGCTGGCGCATGCTGTCGAGCTGCTGGACGGTGGCCGCCTGGTGCTGGGCCATGTGGCCGGCCAGTTCCTGGCGCGTGGCTTGCGCGCTGTGCTGCAGTTCCAGGCGCAGCTCGCGCTCGACGCGTTCGAATTGCTGGCCGCCGGCGTCCGCGCCGGCACCGCCACGCGCGCGCAGCAGCGCCAGCACCTGCAGGACGATCACGGCCAGCAGCGCGGCCAGGACCGACGCGAATTGAAGGGTCGTCATCTCAGTCGGCCTTGTTGCGCATCCAGTCGGCGGTCTGGTAGAAGGACTGCATCAGGCGCAGGCGCAAATCGTCGTCCATGCCCACGTCTTCCATCGCCCAGGCCATGGCGCGCAGCCACTGGTCACGCTCGCTCGTGCCGATGCCGAAGGGCAGATGGCGGGCGCGCAGGCGCGGGTGGCCGTGTTTTTCGATGAAGAGGTCGGGCCCGCCCATCCAGCCGGACAGGAACATGAACAGCTTCTCGCGCGAGCTGTCGTTGGGTTTCGGGTGCAGCGCGTGGATGCCGGCGAATTCCGGCTCCAGTTCCATCAGGTCGTAGAAGCGGTCGACCAGTTCGCGCAAGCGGCTTTCGCCGCCGATGATTTCGTACAGGGTTTGGTTCTCGGACATAGCGTGATGATAGCGCGTCGGCGCTGCGCCGTGGGGTGCATACGTGCGTTGAACGCATGAACACGGGGCGCCCACCCTACGAGCGTGTGAATAAATCGCCATGGCTGCGTTGCCTCGTCTCGCCGTACGCTCGTACTGTCTTCGACTCGGCGCCTTGCCCTGACGATTTCTTCACCCGCCCTACGGATGCATGCACCTATGGCGGGTGCCATCGTAGGGTGGACGGCTATGCCGTCCACGCGTTCAACGCAAATGTAAATGATCTTTTGCGGCTGTACGAGCGACGTTTGAACGCGTGGACGGGAAACCCGTCCACCCTACGCCTCGCGCAAGGTCTGCAGCGGCGGCTGGCGCAACACGCTGCGCAGCCCCAGCCAGCCGCCCACCAGCGCGCAGGCCGCGCCCACCGCAACGCCGGCCAGCCACACCCCCGGCTCGAACGCCCACTCGAACTTGAACTGGTAAGTCGCCAGCCCCCAGCCCAGCGCCGCAGCGCCGGTCGCCGCCAGCAAGCCAGCCAGGCCGCCCACCAGCACGAACTCGATGCGCTGCGCCGTCGCCAATTGCTTGCGCGTGGCGCCCAGCGCCCGCAACAGGCCTGCTTCGCGCGTGCGCTCAGACTGCGATCCCATCAGCGCCGCATACAGCACCAGCACGCCCGAGGCCAGCGTGAACAGGAACAGGAATTCGACAGCGGTGACCACCTGGTCCACCACTTCCTGGATCTGGCGGATGATGCCGCTGACATCGATCACCGTCAGGTTCGGATAGGCGCGCGCCAGCGTGCTGGCCAGGTTGGCGCCGCGCTCGGGCAAATGGAAAGCCGTCATGTAGGTGGCCGGCGCATTCGCCATCGCTTGCGGGTTGATGATGACGAAGAAGTTGGCGCGCATCGAGCCCCATTCGAGCTTGCGCAGGCTGGTGACCTTGGCGTCGACCACGGTGCCGGCCATGTCGAAGCGCATCACGTCGCCCAGCTTCAGGCCCAGGGTTTTCGCAATGCCCTGCTCGACCGAGGCTTCGGCCACGCCCGGCGCATCGGCGTACCAGCTGCCGGCGACGATGTCGTTGCCCTCGGGCGCATCCTTCATCGTCGACAGATTGAATTCGCGGTTCGCCAGGCGGCGCGCATCGTCGCTCGTATAGGTGCTTGCGGTGACCGGGTTGCCGTTCACGGCGGTCAGGCGGCCGCGGATCATCGGGTACAGCACCGGCTGCTGCACGCCGGCGCCGGCGATGCGTTTCGCCACATCGTCCTTCTGCTCGGGCAGCACGTTGATGATGAAGCGGTTCGGCGCATTCTCGGGCGTGGAGCGCTGCCAGGCCGCGACCAGGTCGCCGCGGACCACGGTGAGCAGCAGCAGCGCCATCAGGCCCAGCGCCAGCGAGACCACCTGCACCACGGTGGCGCCGGGGCGGCGCTGCAGCGAGGTGACAGCGAAGCGCCAGCTCTGGTTGCTGGACAGGCCGCGCAGGCGGCGCAGCAGGCGCAGGCCCAGCCAGGCAACGAGGGCGAAGAAGGCGAAACCGGCCAGGAAGCCGCCGGCGGTAATCAAGGCCAGCTTCGCGTCGCCGGCTTGCCACAGCAGCAGCGCGACGAACACGCCGGTACCGAGGCCATAGGTGGCCAGCGCCATCGGCTGCGGCGCGGCCTGTTCGCGGCGGATCACGCGGTTGTGCGGCACATTCCGTAACTGCAGGACCGGCGGCAGCGCGAAGCCGACCAAGAGCAGCATGCCGGTGGCGACGCCCTGCAGCGCAGGCAGGAAGGACACCGGCGGCAAATCGGCCGGCAGCAGGCTGCCGATCAATTCCAGCAGCACGAAGTGGGCGGCAAAGCCGACCGCTACGCCGACCAGGCTGCCGGCCAGGCCGACCAGCGCGAACTCGATCAGGTACATGGCGCCGACCTGGTTCTGGGTCATGCCGAGGCAGCGCAGCATAGCGCAGGCGTCCAGGTGGCGCGCCATGAAGCGGCGCGCCGCCATCGCCACGGCCACTGCCGCCAGCATCGCCGACAGCAGGCCGACCAGCGACAGGAAGCGGTCGGCGCGGTCCAGCGTCGCCTGCATTTCGGGACGGCCGTTTTCCAGCGACTCGACGCGCACGCCCTTCACGTTGTCGGCAGCGATGCGCTCGCGCACCCAGGCTTCGTAGTCGCGCACGCGGGTGGCGTCGTTTTTCGAGGGCGCCGCCACCTGCATGCGGTAGGTCACGCGCGCGAAGTTGTCGACCAGTCCAGTGGCCGGCAGGTCGGATAAGTTGAGCATCACGCGCGGCGCGAAGTTGGCGAACGAGGCGCCGCGGTCCGGCTCGGCCGCGACCAGTTGCGCGATGGTGAAGCGGCTGTCGCCCAGCTGCAGCGCGTCGCCGACCTTTACGCCGAGCGCCGGCAGCAGGTTCGCATCGACCCAGACCGTGCCCGGCGCAGGCACGGCGCGCGTGCGCTGGCCGATGGCACTGCTGGCGTCATCGGGCTTGGTGGTGATCTTCAGTTCGCCGCGCAGCGGGTAGCCGCTGGAGACGGCCTTGATCGACGCCAGCTGGGCCTGGGAATCCTCGCCCTCGCCGCCTTGCGCCATGCTCGGGAAGGTAACGGTGTCGGCCAGCAGCAGGCCGCGCCGCTGGGCTTCCGCGCGCCAGCCTGGTTCCACCGGTTGGTCGGCATTCACCAGCAAGTCGGCGCCGAGCAGCTGGTTGGCGTCGCGCGCCAGGCCGGCGCGCATGCGGTCGATGAAGAAGCCGACGGAAGACAGCGCGGCGACGGCGACGATCAGCGCCACCAGCAGGAAGCGCAGTTCGCCCGCGCGCCAGTCGCGCGCGGTCATGCGGAGGGACTGGATCAGCACGGGCGGCTCCTGGTCTTAAGTTGGATTGACGGTCGTTTCGGCTGCCGCGTGGGCAAAGAAGGCGTCGACTTCGGCCAGCCAGGCGCGCTTCTGTTCCGGCGCGGCGAAGGCGGCCTCGAAGCTGTTGCGCGCCAGCTGACGCGCGTGCGACACGTCCAGCGGCAAGGCATCGAAGGCGGCGATGAAGTTCTCGTTCAGGTAGCCGCCGAAATAGGCCGGGTCGTCGGAGTTGAGGGTGACGGCCAGGCCCTTGTCGAGCAAGGTGCGCAGGTTGTGCGACCCCATCACGTCGAACACGCGCAGCTTGATGTTCGAGAGCGGGCAAACGGTGAGCGCCATTCGCTCGCGCACCAGGCGCTCGACCAGCTCCGGGCTTTCCAGGCAACGCACGCCGTGGTCGATGCGCTCGACCTTCAGGACGTCGAGGGCGCTCTCGATGTAGGCCGGCGGGCCCTCCTCGCCCGCATGCGCCACCAGGCGCAGGCCGAGCTGGCGTGCGCGCTCGAACACACGCGCGAATTTCTCCGGCGGGTGCCCGACTTCCGAGGAATCGAGGCCGACGCCGATGAATTTATCCCGGTAAGGCAGCGCTTCGTCGAGCGTGGCCAGGGCTTCGTCTTCCGACAGGTGACGCAGGAAACACATGATCAGCGAGGCGCTGACCGGGCCTTCCTGGCAAGCGCGCCAGATGCCGTTGATGACGGTCTCGAAGGGCACGCCGCGCGCGGTATGGGTTTGCGGATCGAAGAAGATCTCGGTGTGCCGCACGTTGTCGGCGGCGGCCTTGGCCAGGTAGGCCGCGGTCATGTCGTAGAAGTCCTGCTCGGTGAGCAAAACGCTGGCGCCGGCGTAATAAATGTCGAGGAAGGATTGCAGGTCGCTGAAAGCGTAGGCCTGGCGCAACGCCTCGACCGATGGATACGGCAGGGATACACCGTTTCTTTGCGCCAACGCAAAGATCAGTTCGGGCTCCAGCGAGCCCTCGATATGGATGTGCAACTCCGCTTTCGGCATCTGTTGTAGGGTGGTGCGCAGTTGCTCGGTCAGCATGATTTTCTCCAGCTAAGGGCGGGTTGGTAAGGCGAGACCGGCAAGTGTAACCGATGCCGCCGCGGCCCTGTTTTCATTGGAAAAAGAGGGATGAAAACAGTATGCAGGATGCGTGCGCCACCCATTGGCACTATCGTGCACTATCGATTCAGGACCTTCGACAACTCATCAGTTTGCATGGCGAAAACAGGGTGAAACATCCCTTCGGCAAGACTCGCCTCCAGCCTTTTCCAGCCCGCCCGGAGCTGCCTAAAAAACCTTGTTTTCTCTTCATAATCAGATACTTGTTGCTGTTATGGTCGCGCACACGATACTGCTTTGACTTCGAGAACGGATAGGCACATAATAAATTTCAGCAATACAAGAACACCCTCCAGCCACAAGAAACCCGGCCACAAGCCGGCCAGAACAAGCAGTATCCGCCCGAGCCGCCGCCACCTGCGCGGCGCTACCCGGGGCGCCCGCTCATAACAAGGAAGTTCGCCAAAAAAAACGGGACTTGGCAGTCGGCATCGCTCGACTGTCGTGACAGTGATCGTCGTTAGCAAACTAAAGGACATGCACATGACCATTTTTGACAACTACGCAGCCCGTTATGAGCGTACCCGGGAAGAGGAATATTCCTTGTCGGAGTACCTTGCCCTGTGCAAGAAAGACCCGCTGACCTATGCCAGCGCGCCCGAGCGCATGCTCGCCGCCATCGGCGAACCGCAACTGGTCGATACCCGGCTCGACCCACGGCTGTCGCGCATCTTCGCCAACAAGGTCATCAAGATCTATCCCGCCTTTAAAGAGTTCTACGGGATGGAGGAAGTCATCGAGCAAGTGGTCTCCTACTTCCGCCACGCGGCGCAAGGCCTGGAAGAGCGCAAGCAAATCCTGTATCTGCTCGGGCCTGTGGGCGGCGGCAAGTCGTCGATCGCAGAGAAGCTGAAGCATTTGATGGAACAGGTTCCTTTTTATGCGATCAAGGGTTCGCCCGTCAACGAATCGCCGCTGGGCCTGTTCAACGAAGAAGAAGACGGCGTCATCCTCGAAGAAGACTATGGCGTCCCGCGCCGCTACCTGCGCTCGATTCCCAGCCCCTGGGCAGTAAAACGCCTGCATGAATTCGGCGGCGACATCAACAAGTTCCGTGTCGTCAAACGCTACCCGTCGATCCTGAAGCAGGTTGCCATTTCCAAGACCGAGCCGGGCGACGAAAACAACCAAGACATTTCCTCGCTGGTCGGTAAAGTCGACATCCGCAAGCTCGAGGATTATTCCCAGGACGACCCGGACGCCTACAGCTATTCCGGCGGCCTGTGCCTGGCGAACCAGGGCTTGATGGAATTCGTCGAGATGTTCAAGGCGCCGATCAAGGTGCTGCATCCGCTGCTCACCGCCACCCAGGAAGGCAATTACAAGGGCACCGAGGGCTTCGGCGCGATTCCCTTCGAAGGCATCATCCTGGCCCACTCGAACGAGTCGGAATGGAAGACCTTCCGGAATAACCGCAACAACGAGGCTTTCCTCGACCGTATCTATATCGTGAAGGTGCCTTACTGCCTGCGCGTGTCGGACGAGATCAAGATCTACGATAAATTGATCCGCAATTCCTCGCTCGAAAAGGCGCCCTGCGCGCCGGGCACGCTGCGCATGATGGCGCAGTTCGCGATCCTCTCGCGCCTGAAGGACCCCGAGAATTCCAGCGTGTATTCGAAGATGCTGGTGTATGACGGCGAGAACCTAAAGGACACCGATCCGAAAGCCAAGTCGCTGCATGAGTATGTCGACTACGCCGGCGTCGACGAAGGCATGAACGGGCTGTCGACGCGCTTCGCCTTCAAGATCCTGTCGAAGGTCTTCAACTTCGATAACACCGAGGTCGCGGCCAACCCGGTGCACCTGCTGTATGTGCTCGAGCAGCAGATCGAGCGCGAGCAATTCCAGCCCGAGACCGAGCAGCGCTACCACTCGTATATCAAGGAGCACCTGGCCCAGCGCTATGTCGACTTCATCGGCAAGGAAATCCAGACCGCCTACCTGGAAAGCTATTCCGAATACGGCCAGAACATTTTCGATCGCTACGTGACCTTTGCCGACTTCTGGATCCAGGACCAGGAATTCCGCGATCCGGACACCGGCGAAAGTTTTGATCGCGAATCGCTGAACGCCGAGCTGGAAAAAATCGAGAAGCCGGCCGGCATTTCGAATCCGAAGGATTTCCGCAACGAGATCGTCAACTTCGGCTTGCGGGCGCGTGCCACCAACGGCGGCAAGAACCCGGCCTGGACCAGCTACGAGAAGTTCCGCACCGTCATCGAGAAGAAAATGTTCTCGAATACCGAGGAACTTTTGCCGGTTATTTCGTTCAATGCCAAGGCCAGTGCCGAGGATGCGACCAAGCACGCCGACTTCGTCAACCGCATGGTCGAGAAGGGCTACACGGCCAAGCAGGTGCGCCTGCTGTGCGAATGGTACCTGCGCGTGCGCAAGTCCTCGTAAGCGAGCAAGGGACGGCGCGCCCGCCTCTGGCGCCGTCCCTTGCCGCCCTGGGTTACACGCTGCCGCTGGAGGTGCGCATGTTTGACGACCCTGCCTGCGGTGCGCACCCCTCATCCGCACGGAGAGGATTAAGATAGGGGCAGCGTGCAGCCGTTCATCCGGCTGTCCGCCCGCTCCGAATTTCAGCAGGAGGCATGTTTTGACTTACCTCATCGACCGACGCTTGCAGGGCAAGAACAAGTCCGCCGTCAACCGCGAACGCTTCCTGCGCCGCTACAAGGCGCAAATCAAGGATGCGGTCGGGCGCGCCATCAAGGGCCGCTCGATCACCGACATCGAGAACGGCGAAAAGGTCTCGATCCCGGTCAAGGATGTCAACGAACCCCACTTCGGCCACGCCCACGGCGGCGTGTGGGAAACCATCAACCCCGGCAATACCGAATACCAGAAAGGCGACCAGTTCAACCGCCCGCGCAGCGGCGGCGGCGGGTCCGGGCGCGGGCGCGCGGGCAACAGCGAGCAGACGGTCGAGGACGACTTCATCTTCGAACTCTCGCGCGAAGAGTTCATGAACTACTTCTTCGAGGATCTCGAGCTGCCGAACATGGTCAAGACCCAGCTGACCCAGACCATCGACTTCAAGACCCAGCGCGCCGGCTACAACGTGTCGGGCACGCCCTCGAACATCCACGTGCTGCGTTCGCTGCGCGGGGCGCTCGGCCGGCGCATCGCCGTCGGCGGCCCCAGCCGGCGCGAGCTCGAGCGCGCCAAGAAGGAACTGCAAGCCCTGCACGAGCAGGACGTGCCGGAAGACGACCCGCGCGTGGTCGAGCTGCGGCGCCAGATCCACCACTACCACACCCGCATCAACGCGATTCCCTTCATCGACCCCTTCGACCTGCGCTACAGCAACCGCATCAAGGTACCGAAACCCAGTACCCAGGCCGTGATGTTCTGCATCATGGACGTCTCGGGTTCGATGGACGAAACCCGCAAGGACACGGCCAAGCGCTTCTTCATCCTGCTGTATCTGTTCCTGAAGCGCGTCTACGAACGCATCGACGTCGTCTTCATCCGCCACCACACGGCCGCGGCCGAAGTCGACGAGGACGAATTCTTCCACTCGCGCGAGTCCGGCGGCACGGTGGTGTCCTCGGCCCTGCACCTGCTGCAAAAGGTGATCGGCGAGCGCTATGCCACGTCCGACTGGAACACCTACGTGGCGCAAGCCTCGGACGGCGACAACTGGGACAACGATTCCGTGCTGTGCAAGCAGCTGCTGTCCAACGGCATCATGCCCAAGGTCCAGTACTACACCTATGTCGAAATCACCGACGGTCCGCCCCAGAATTTGTGGGAGCAATACACCGAGGTCGCGGCCCACCATGCCAATTTCGCCATGCAAAAGATCGTGACGCCGGCCGACATCTATCCGGTGTTCCGCGAGCTGTTCAAGAAGCAGCCCAAGTAGGCACTCATATATATAGGCACGCATATGCCAGATGACCGTACCCCCAACCCCAGGGCCCTGCCCGAGCAGTCGGAGTGGACCTTCGACCTGATCGAGCAGGCGCACGAGGAAATCCGCCGGGTCGCCCAACAGTTCGGCCTCGACACCTACCCGAACCAGCTCGAGATCATCACCGCCGAGCAGATGATGGATGCCTACACCTCGGTCGGGATGCCGGTTTCCTATAACCACTGGTCCTTCGGTAAGCACTTCCTGAGCACGGAAAAGAGCTACAAGCGTGGCCAGATGGGCCTGGCCTACGAAATCGTCATCAACTCGGATCCCTGCATCGCCTACCTGATGGAGGAAAACAGCCTGACCATGCAGGCGCTGGTGATTGCCCACGCCGCCTATGGCCACAATTCCTTCTTCAAGGGCAATTACCTGTTCCGCACCTGGACCGACGCCGAGGCCATCGTCGACTACATGGTGTTTGCCAAGAACTATATTGCCGAATGCGAGCAGCGCTACGGCATCGACGCCGTGGAAGACTTGCTCGATTCCTGCCACGCCATCCAGAACTACGGCGTCGACCGCTATAAACGCCCCGCCAAGCTGTCGGTGGCCCAGGAAGCGGCGCGCCAGAAAGAGCGTGAGGAATACGCCCAGTCCCAGGTGAACGCCTTGTGGCGCACGGTGCCGCGGCGCGAGGAAGAAGAACGCGATACGCCGCCCCCGCGCTTTCCGCCCGAGCCCGAGGAAAACCTGCTGTATTTCATCGAGAAGTACGCGCCGCTGCTGGAACCCTGGCAGCGCGAACTGGTGCGCATCACGCGCAAGATCTCGCAGTACTTCTATCCGCAGCGCCAGACCCAGGTGATGAACGAAGGCTGGGCCACCTTCTGGCACTACACGATCCTGCAGCAACTATATAAAGAGGGCATTGTCGGCGACGGCTTCATGCTCGAGTTCCTGCAAAGCCATACCAACGTGGTTTACCAGCCGCCCGCCACCAGCCCGTATTACTCGGGCATCAATCCGTATGCCCTGGGTTTCGCGATGATGAGCGACATCCGGCGCATCTGCGAGAGCCCGACCGACGAAGACCGCTCCTGGTTTCCCGACATCGCCGGCAGCGACTGGCGCAAGACCCTGGATTTTGCGATGCGCAACTTCAAGGACGAGAGCTTCATCGCCCAATACCTGTCGCCCAAGCTGATCCGCGACTTCCACTTCTTCGCCGTGCTCGACGACGACCGCAGCGACAAGCTGACCATCTCGGCCATCCACGACGAAGCCGGCTACCGCTACGTGCGCCAGCAGCTGGCCGAGCAGTACAACATCGGCAACCGCGAGCCGAACATCCAGGTCTGGCAGGTGAACACCCGCGACGACCGCGCCCTGACCCTGCGCCATACCCAGTTCCAGCGCCGCCCGCTGAACGGCCAGGCCCAGGAAGTGCTGAAACACGTGGCCCGGCTCTGGGGTTTCGACGTGCGCCTGGAAACGGTGGACGCCGCCGGCCATGTGGTGAGCTTCCTCGATTGCCGGCGCGAGAAGCGGAATCGCTGAGCTTGCCGCAAAGCATGACGAACCGTTAACAAAAGGCAGGTATTCGGCCAAATACCTGCTTTCTAGCAACTCTTCTACTGAGCCATATCAAAAAGTTGTATCGACATCACCCACGCTCATTCCCACGCCCCGCGCACTCCACGGCTGTGTTACCTACCGCACGCCCCACTTTGGTGAAACTGGCTATAGTTTGCAAAAAGCTCAGCATTGCACTATATGATATTTGCTAGGTGGCAAATTCGGCGTGCATAATTTGGTAAAAGGGCTGGTCTTTCCTCACGTTATACAGTTGGTAAGATATGAAGGGGTAATGTTGCAATTTTAACTAGCATTTGAGTGCGCTTTTTTGCACAGCAGGAGTGCATCCGGATGAGCTGTATTGCTTGTTTTTACAGGCATTTACGTGCGTTTCGGGGCCTCAAAAATACCTGTGCAAAAAAGAATTCGTAGGTATAATTCGCCGATGTCCCGGATGCGGCCTTGTCTTTTCGTCGTGTTTTGTGGGTTTAGTAGCAACAAAAAGAGTTGGTATTGGAGAAA